>OLNR01000002.1_pt1 | contig 255687 bp, 208 predicted proteins | sample 1672231 | NCBI WGS metagenome assembly OLNR01 (sample SAMEA3136662, study PRJEB25190) | human gut metagenome
TACATTCGAACTCCCTTCCGGACACCTGGGTGTCCAACTTGGAGTCCGCACCCCCGAGACGCTCATAACCGTCAATCTCATGCAAAACCGAAGGGGTTCGTCGACCGAAGCATAGCTGGGAAGTTCTACGGTGTTCGCCCAAAGCGTCAAGTTTGTTTGAGAGGGAACGCCAAGAGAAGTTTTGGAGCAGGTGCACAACACGGCGCGCAACATAGGGTACAATAGCTACCATGACTGATTTGATGCAGACAACGCTCACGGCGCCCGGCGGGGTGGATATGGCCCTCGTCGTCGGCGCCTCCGACGAGATCCTCCACGTGCTGGAGGAGTCCTTCGACGCTCGGCTCACCGTGCGGGGCGATCGCATCGTCATCGAGGGGAACGCCGTGGAGGTGCAGCAGCTCACCGCGCTGTTCGCCGACCTGTTCAAAACGGTGGAGGAAGGGCAGGCCCCCGATACCGACTCGGTGCACCATTCCGTCGAGCTGCTCCGCCAGGCGGAGTTCGCCCCCGCCGCCCTGCGCGACGATGTGCTGCTCACCTTCCGGGGCCGGGCCATCCGACCGAAGACCGCCGGCCAGAAGCACTACGTCGACGCCATCCGCGACAACACGGTCACCTTCGCCATAGGGCCGGCAGGCACGGGAAAGACCTACCTGGCCATGGCCATGGCGGTGGCGGCCTTGAAGCGCAAGGAAGTCGGCCGCATCGTGCTGTCGCGGCCCATCGTGGAGGCCGGCGAGAACCTCGGCTTTCTGCCGGGCACCCTCTTCGAGAAGGTGGATCCCTACATCCGACCGCTCTACGATGCGCTGTACTCCATGTTCGATCAGGAGCGAGCGAATGCCCTCATCGAGAACGGCACCATCGAGATCGCCCCTCTCGCCTTCATGCGCGGGCGCACCTTAAATGACGCCTTCATTATCTTGGACGAAGCCCAGAACACCACGCCCGAGCAGATGAAGATGGCACTGACGCGCTTGGGGTTCGGTTCGAAAATCGTCGTCACCGGCGACATCTCTCAAATCGATCTGCCCCGCGGGGAGAGCGGCCTTGTGCAAGTGCGCTCCGTCCTCGAGGGCATCGACGACATCGCGTTCTGCGATCTTTCCGGCAAAGACGTCGTGCGCCACTCTTTGGTGGCGACCATCGTGGCCGCCTACGAGCGCGCGGCGGGAAAGGCAAGATAGCCCATGGAAATCCTCATCACCTACGGACATCGCGAGGAAGACCTCGCCTCCCTTCCCATTCGCGACCTGGCCCTGTTCGTGCTCGAGCGCGAGGGGAAGCCCATCAACACGGAGGTCTCCATCAGCTTTGTGGACGATACGGCCATGGCCGAGCTGAACGAGCGCTTCCGCGGTATGGAAGGACCCACCGACGTGCTCTCCTTCGAATGCGACAACATCGACGACGACATCACCGCCGCCGACGGGCCGAGCTGCCCGGTCTACGAACTGGGCGACATCATCGTCGCGCCCGACGTCGCGGCGCGTCAGAGCACCGAGTTCGGCAACTCCTTCGAGCAGGAAGTGTCGCTGCTCATCGTTCACGGGCTTCTGCACCTGTGCGGCTACGATCACATCGTGGACGAGGAGGCCGAGGTCATGGAGGCCCGCGAGCGCGAGCTGCTCACGGCCTGGACCGAGCGCGACCTGCCCGCTGTCTCCGAGAACCGCTGAGCGCTTGAGGGGCAGCCCGTTGGCCGGCGACGATAAGATGAGGCCGCTCGTGCGCAGAGCGGGGGAGAGCCGCCGGTGCGGGGAGGGGCGCTTCCCGCTCGCGTGCGCCTTCCGCTGCGCGGCCGCCGGCGTCGCCTACGCCTTTCGCTCTCAACGCAACCTGAAGATCCAGGTGATCCTGGGGCTTGCCGCCGTCGCGGCCGGATTCGCCCTGGGCATCAGCCGCGTCGATTGGCTCGCCATCGTGCTCTGCATCATCGTCGTGTCCGTGGCGGAGGTGGTGAACACCGCCATCGAGTCGGCGGTCGATCTCGCCTCGCCCGAGTGGCACGAGCTGGCCCGCGCGGCCAAGGACGCGGCGGCCGGCGCCGTGCTTTTGGCCTCAGCGGGCTCGGTAATTGTCGGGCTCATCGTCTTCGCACCCTACGCGCTCGACCTTCTCTAACGCACGACGCCCCACCTCTTCGAAAGGAACTTCATGGATCTCGACGCCTACTTCGCTGAAAACCCCATGGGGGGCTCATTTCCCACCAATCCCGACTTCAAGAGCGGGTTCGTGACGCTGGTCGGGCGCCCCAACGCCGGGAAGTCGACGCTTCTGAACGCCATCATGGGCAAGAAGATCGCCATCACCTCGAACACGGCCCAGACCACCCGCCACCGTTTCCGCGCCGTGCACACCACCGATGACATGCAGATGATCATTGTGGACACTCCCGGTCTGCACAAGCCCCAGGACGCCCTCGGCGAGGAGCTGAACACGAGCGCGATCAAGGCCTTGGAAGATGTGGACGTCGTGGCCATGCTCATCGACGCATCGAAGCCCATCGGACGGGGCGACGAGTGGGTGGCCGCCCAGGTGCGCGCCGCGAAGGGCTCGGCGAAGATCTGCGTGCTTTCCAAGACCGACCTGGCGAGCGATGCCGAGATCAGCGCCCAGCGCGAGGCGGCCGAGAAGCTCTGCGACTGGGACGCCATGGTGGCGCTGTCGGCCGAGACGGGCCGCAACGTGGACGCCTTCGTGGAGGAGGTGCAGTTTCTTCTGCCCGAGGGCCCGGCGTGGTTCCCCGCCGACATGGAGACCGACCAGCCGCTGGAGGTCATGGTGGCGGAATTCATCCGCGAGAAGATCCTGCGCAACTTCTTCGACGAGGTGCCCCATGCCATCGGCGTGGCTGTGGAGGAGATGGAGTTCGAGAAGCCGAACCTCTACCGCATCTACGCGGTCATCTACGTGGAGCGCGACAGCCAGAAGGGCATCATCATCGGCAAGCGCGGGGCAGCCATCAAGCGCATCGGCACCGAGGCCCGCAAGGACTTGGAGCTGCTGCTGGGGGCGAAGGTGTTTTTGGATCTGTCGGTGAAGGTACGCAAGAACTGGCGCCGAGACGCCAACCAGATCCGAAGATTCGGCTACGGGGAAGGGGCCTAGGCGCCTGTCGGACCCTCGCTGACTTCCTTGGGCGAACCAGTAACTTTGTTGTTGCTGGATATGGGGGCTATATTCAGAATAATCGGGTACAATTTTCCTTATCTGTGCAATCAATGAGGAGAACGTCGATGAAATGCCCTCACTGCTCATTCGATAATCGTGACGACGCCGCGTTCTGCGAGAACTGCGGCGAAGTGTTCGTGGCCGCCTCGGCGAAAGTGTCGGTGCCTCCCGTGGTGGAGGTGCCCCCGGTCGTGCGCGTGCCCGACGTCGCCCCGGCGCCTTCCAAACCGGCGCCGCGGGCCTCGGTGGCCGATCTGGTCGATCCAGTGCCCGACGGCCCCGATGTCCCCGACCTGTCCGGCTTCGAGCGGCTGGTCGACTCAAGTTACGTTCCGCCGGCGGCCACTCAGGCCGGTGACACGGCCGAGATCCCGCGCATCAACGAGGAGTACGTGCCACGCGCCCGCAGCTACGCCATGGGACCGACGGAGAAGGAGCTGCGGCGCCGCGACCGCCAACAGAAGAAGCTCGCGAAGAAGTTTTCGAAGATGCAGGAGAAGGAGGAGGCCCGCAAGGCCAAGGAGCTCCTGCGGGCCGAGAAGGAGCGCCTGCGCGCCGAAACGGCTGCGGAGAAGGAGCGTTTGCGCGCCGCCGAGGCCGAGGCCCGCGAGCAGCGGCGGATAGCCGAGGAGGAGGCCCGCGAGGCCCGGCGCGCTGCCGAGGCTGCCGAGCGGGAAGAACGCGAGCGGCTTGAGCAAGAGCGGGTGGCTGCCGCGACAGCAGCTGCGGCCGTGGCAGCCGAGACTGCCGAGATGGAAGAAACGCCTGAATTCACGACGCCCGGCGAGGATGCCCCTGTTGCTGAGAACGAGGCCTCCAAGGCTGGCGATGCGTCCGGTGTCGCCTTCGGTGCGATTCCTGGCGCCGTCGCCGGCTTCGCAGCTGCAGACGCAACCGCCAAGGACGACGATCTCGACGAGGTGCTGTCCAGCGGGGACGAGGTAGTGAGCCTGTTCGAGCGGTCGGGCAAGCGTCCGGCGCGCATGGGCTCCCATGCGGCGCGGCCCTCCGTGAATCGTCAGGGCCGCGGTCGCTCCCGTAAGACCCAGGATGAGGCGGGGGCGACTCCGGAGACCCCGGTGGTGCAAGAGGCACCGCAAGCGTCGCCCAATGAGTCGGCCGACGCTTGCGCCGCCGAGGAAACGGCTCTCATGGAGGCCGCCTCCGCCATTGTCGTCGCCGACCAGGCGGCAGTCACGACTGCCGAGGCCGAGGAAGCGCTCACGCCCCGGGCCACCGGCGAGCTGGCCTTCCCCTCGACCATCGAGGAGGAAACCCCTGAGCTGGAATCTTCCATAGGTTTCTCGGCGCCCGAAGAGGCCGCGCCGGTTCGCGATGGCGCCGATGGGGAGGCTCCCTTCCCAGGGCCCTCCGCACGGCCCCCGCGCGCCAAGGGCCCGATCATCGCCGCCGCATGCATCGCCCTGGCCGTGGTGCTGGCGGCCGTAGCGGGTGGTACCTATATGGCCGAGCTGTGGGGCGGCAAGACCATCCCCGAGGTAGTGGGCCTCTCCCAGCCCGAGGCGGTCGACGCCTTGGCAGCCAAGGGGTTCGTTGCGCAGGCCGTCGAAGTGAAGTCCGACGATCCCCAGGGCACGGTGCTCTCGAGCGATCCCGAGCAGGGGCATCGCGCGGAAGAGGGCAGCACCGTGACGCTCTCCGTGGCCGTACCGCGCATCGTGCCGGCCATCGTGGGCGCCACCAGCGAAGAGGCCGCCCAGGCTCTGGAGGCCGAAGGGTTCACGGCGGTCACCTACACCGAGGAGAAGTCGAACGAGGCCGCGGGCACCGTGCTGGCCGTGAGCCCGGAAGCGGGCACGGAGGCGAAATCCGGCGACGCTATCACCGTCACCGTGGCCGTTCCCTACACCGTACCCGATGTGGAGGGCATGTCCGAAGCCGACGCCAAGGCCGCGCTTCAAGCCGAGGGCTACGAGGTGACGAGCGAGTGGTACACCACCGAGGACATCGAGGAGGGCACCGCCGTCTCCACCGACCCGGCCGCCGGCAGCGAGCTGAACTCCGGCTCCGAGGTCACGCTGTATGTCGCCCACTCCCGCGGCACCGAGCTGGTGGACCTCACCCGCGAGATCCTGCCCGGAGCCAACCTCACCAACGACGAGGGCAGCTTCAAGGTGGAGAACATCAAGAGCTGCACCTACCGCGGCGACGGCGAGGTACTCTACACCGTGGAGGCGCGCCAGTACGAGGTGGTCACGATGCCCTTCGGCCTGGGCCAGGAAACGGTGTTCGCCAAGAAGCTCACCACCATCGAGGGCGGCATCGTGTGGAACGACGACAACGAGGTCTCCTACGCCAGCCCTTCCATCCGCTACTAGGCGCGGGGCGGCTTCGTGGCGCAACCGACCTACTCCCTGCGCGCTCTCGTGCTGCGCCGTACGAAGCTGGGGGAGAGCGACCTCATTCTCACGCTGCTTTCCGAGGACGGCAGCCAGAAGCGGGCCGTAGCCAAAGGGGCCCGGCGGCCCAAGAGCAGCTTCGCGGCGCGCACCGAGCCCTTTTGCGTCATCGACGCCCTGTGCGCGACGGGCCGAAGTCTCGACATTCTGAAGGAGGCGCGGCTCGTCGCGGCCCATGACGCCTTGCGCTGCAACCTCGAGGCCTCTGCGGCCGCCGCGCCCGTAGCGGAGCTGCTCGCCCGCATGAGCCAGCGCGACCTCGCCAACCCGCGCCTGTTCCAGTCGGCGATGCGCATGCTGGACGCCATGGACGGCGCCGATGACAGCCACCGTGCGGCGCTTTCGGCCGCCGAGCTGTTGAAGATCCTCGCCTTCTCGGGCCTGCGACCGAGCCTCGAGGTCTGCGTCGGCTGCGGCGAGCCGGTGGCGCTCGTCGAGGGCGCACGCATCCCGTTCTCGGCTGCAGGCGGCGGAGTGCTCTGCGAGAGCTGCCGGGGCCTGGACGAATCCGTGCTTGTGGATGCCGGCACCCTCTGCTGGGCGCAGTACTTCCTCACAACCCCCTTCGACGCCATTGCAGAAGGGCCGGCCGACCTTACGGGCACCTTCGCCGTGCTGCACCTCGTGCAGGATCTCGTCCGCGCCCACATCGGCAGTTCGCTGAAGTCCCTCGAGTTCCTCTTCACGTGCGGCCTGTTCTAGTGTCGCACCGCTTTTTTCGCCGCGCTCACCCAGCCCCAATATGCAGAAACCGTGTCGCTCGCGGAAACCTTGGGCGAGCCGCGCCGCAAGTGCCCTATACTGGGCGGGCTGTCAAAACGGCGGCGGAATTCGCCTTTGGTTCCCACGGACCACTTCCATGGCTACCCAAGACGGATGGAAACGGTAGGCCGCGCACGCGGCGAAGACGGGGGAGACCCCGGGAAAGAAAGGTGGACCAGCTATGGCCAGCAAGCTCAGCATCTCCAAGGAGCGCACCGCGGAACTCATCAAGGAGTTCGGCAAGAACGATCAGGACTCCGGTTCCGCCGAGGTTCAGGTCGCCATCCTCTCGGAGCGCATCCGCAACCTCACCGAGCACCTGAAGACGCACAAGAAGGACAACCACACCCGTCGCGGCCTCATGATGCTCATCGGTAAGCGCCGCGGTATGCTGAAGTACATCAAGGAGCGCAACATCGAGGAGTACCGCGAGCTCATCAAGAAGCTCGGTATCCGCGACAACATCTAGCTCGAGCATGTACGGGGCCCCGCCTGGGGCCCCGTTTTCTGCTATAAGCGGTCTGAAGCGCATGAGGCGCCGACGGTCGCGGGCCGGCGAACGGTAAGTAGCCGCACCCGAAGAAGTCCTCCGCAATGAGGCGGGGGAGTTGAAGAGAAAGAAAAGCGTTATGACGAAAATTGTCGAAGAATTCGAGTTGTACGGCAAGCAGTACCGTCTCGAGACCGGCGAGCTGGCCAAGCAGGCCACCGGCGCCGTGCTCGTGATCTGCGGTGCCACGAGCGTTCTCGTGACCGCCGTCGTCTCCAGCCAGGAGAAGGACTACGACTTCTTCCCGCTCACGGTGGACTACATCGAGAAGATGTACGCCGTGGGCCGCATCCCCGGCGGCTACCTGAAGCGCGAGGCGAAGCCGTCCGACCACGGCACGCTCGTGGCCCGCATGGTGGACCGCCCCATCCGCCCGGGCTTCCCGGACGGCTACAAGAACGAGGTGCACATCGTGGCCACCCCGTTCGTCATCGACGGCGAGAACCTGCCCGACACCATCTGCGTGGCCGGCGCCTCGGCGGCGCTCCTCGTAGGCGGCGCGCCCTTCGACGGCCCTGCTGCCTGCGTCCGCATCGGCCGCGACATCGAGACCGGCGAGTTCATCGTGAACCCCACGGTCTCCGAGCAGGAGAACTCCGATCTGGAGCTCACCATCGCCGGCACCGCCGACTACATCTCCATGGTCGAGGCCGGCGCTGCCGAGATCTCCGAGGAGGACATGCTGGCCGCCATGACCTTCGGCCAGGAGGCCATCGCCGCCTTCTGCGAGAAGCAGGCCGCCTTCCTTGCCAAGGTGAACCCCACCCCCATGGACTACACCATCCACGCCGCCGACCCGTCGGTGGCCGAGCGCGTCGACGCGCATCTCGACGAGATGTCCGCGGCCCTCAAGGACGCCGACAAGGCCGCACGCATGCAGAAGGTGGAAGAACTCAAGTCCTCCATCATCGAGAACGACTTCACCGAGGAGGAGCGCGCTGCCTGGGGCTCCGACATCAAGGCGGCCCTCAAGGCCCTCGAGAAGCGGGCCATGCGCGCCATGATCCTTGAGACCGGCGAGCGCGTCGACGGCCGCACCCCCGAGGAGATCCGCCCGCTGTACATCGTGCCGGGGTATCTGCCCCGCGTGCACGGCTCGGGCCTGTTCCAGCGCGGCCAGACCCAGGTCATGTCCGTGTGCACCCTGGGAATGCTCAACGAGTGGCAGCGCCTCGACACCATCTGGCCCGAAGAGGGCAAGCGCTACATGCACCAGTACAACTTCCCGCCCTACTGCACCGGCGAGACCGGTCGCATGGGGGCGCCTAAGCGCCGCGAGGTGGGCCACGGCGCCCTGGCCGAGCGCGCACTGGTGCCCGTGCTGCCCGACACCGACACTTTCCCCTACGCCATCCGCGTGGTCTCCGAGGTGCTCGAGTCCAACGGCTCCTCCTCCATGGCCTCCACGTGCGGAAGCTGCCTGGCCCTGATGGACGCCGGCGTGCCGATCTCCGCGCCCGTCTCCGGTGTGGCCATGGGCCTCATCAAGGAGGGCGACGACGTGGTCATCCTCTCCGACATCCAGGGCATCGAGGACTTCCTCGGCGACATGGACTTCAAGGTCTGCGGCACCCCTAACGGCATCACCGCCCTGCAGATGGACAACAAGGCCAAGGGCCTGTCCGTCGAGATTTTGGCCCGCGCCCTGAAGCAGGCCCACGAGGGCCGCGCCTTCATCCTGGCCGCCATGCTTGAGACCATCGACGGCCCGCGTGCCGAGATGAAGGAGACCGCGCCGCGCATCGAGACCATCAAGATCCCCGTGGACAAGATCCGCGACGTCATCGGTTCCGGCGGCAAGGTGGTTCGCGGCATCCAGGAGGAGACCGGCGCCTCCATCGACATTCAGGAGGACGGCACCATCCACGTGGGCGCCGTCTCCGGCACCGCCATGCAGGCGGCCAAGGACATGATCCTCGGCATTGTGAAGGAGCCCGAGGTGGGCGAGGTCTTCGAGGGCGAGGTCGTCGGCATCAAGGACTTCGGCGCCTTCGTGAAGCTCACGCCGGGCAAGGACGGCCTGCTCCACATCTCGCGCGTGGCCAACGGCCGCGTCGGCAAGGTGGAGGACGTGCTGAGCCTGGGCGACATCGTGAAGGTGGAAGTGCTCGAGATCGACCCGAAGACGGGTAAGATTTCGCTGGACCGCCTGGACAAGCCGGACGCGCCGGCTTCCGCGTCCCCGGCTCCGCGCGACAAGGGCGAGCGCCACGAGCGCCGGGAGCGTCGGGAGGACAACCGTCCCGGGCGCGCCGGGCGCACGCCGCGCCGTCGCCACGAGAGCGGCAGCAGCAACTAGCACTTTGGGAAAGGGTCGCAGGTCGCGGCCCTTTCTTGTTGCAACTCCTCCAAAGAGGAGCTACGCGGTATTCCGATTCGCTCAGACAGTCCTCGCTTTGTGGAACAGGACATTCAGTCCTCGCTTTGTGGAACAGGACATTCAGTCCTGTTCCAGTCGCTGCGGAACTCGCTCGGTCAGAACACCCCGTATCTCCTCTACACTCTCACGTTGTTGCTTTACAATAGCGTTTACTCTTCTTATTGAATCTGACTGGTGTATGGGAGGTTTTCTATGATTAAGGTTGCGGTGGCGGGTTATGCGGGGCGTATGGGTTCCGCGGTGGTGGATGCGGTGACGGCTGCGGACGACATGACGGTGGTCTGCGGCATCGATCCCCATGCCGCAGAGGCGCCCTTCCCCGTGTTCGGCACGCTGGCCGAGGCGCTGGATGCGGCGGACGTCGACGTGCTCGTCGACTTCACGCAGCCGAACGTGGTGGCAGGCAATCTCTCGGTAGCGCTGCCGCGGGGGGTCGATTGCGTGGTGGGCACGACGGGGCTCTCCAACGAGACGCTGGAGGGGCTGGCCGCCTCGGCGGCTCCGGGGACGTGCCTGTTCTACGCGCCGAACTTCACCACCGGCGCCGTGCTCATGATGGAGTTCGCGAAGGCGGCGGCGCCCTACTTCCCCGAAGCCGAGGTCATCGAGTACCACCACTGCAACAAGAAGGACGCGCCCTCCGGTACCGCCGTGCGCACCGCCGAGATCATCGCGGAGGCCCGCGCCCCCCGCGTGAGCGAGGCTCCCGGCCGCGAGACGGAGATCGCCGGGGCTGAGGGCGCTCGCGGGGCGCTCATCGACGGCGTGCCGGTTCACTCCGTGCGCTCCATGGGCTTTGTGGCCAGCCAGGAAGTGATCTTCGGCTCACTGGGTCAGACGCTCACCATTCGCCATGACTCGTGGGATCGCACCTCCTACATGCCCGGCGTCCTTCTCGGCATCCGCAGCGTAGGGAACCGCGACGGCCTCATCGTGGGCCTCGAGAACTTTATGAATTAGCCACTCAGCCCCCATTCTTTCGCAGACACCATCCGTAGGAGGTGGCCTTGGTCGCCCCTGTTTTGTCTCGCGCGATCGTCCCGCTCGCCAGGGCCGACCAAGGTCAGCCCCTACGGAGCGGACGCAAGGGCAGTGCCCGCTTGGGGCAGCATCTTATCCCCGCAGGTTGTGCGTTTGACGGACTTACGGGCGCTCGCGTTTCCCCGTCGAGCCAACCATGGCATAATAGAGCTGTGCTAGGGTAGCCACGCCCCCCGAGTTTGTTTAAGGAGATACTTCCATGGAGTTCAAGCGCGATCCTCGCTTCGGCCGCATGATTCCGGCCATGGTCACCCCGTTCAACGCCGACCTCGAACTCGATCTCGACCGGGCTCAGGAGCTGGCCGACCGACTCGTGCGCGGCGGTGCCGACGCCCTCATCGTCAACGGGACCACCGGCGAGAGTCCCACGGTGTTCTACCCCCAGAAGCTCGAGCTGTTCCGCGCCGTGGTGCGCGCCGTGAACGGCCGTATCCCCGTCATCGCGAACGTCGGCGACAACTGCACGGCCGACACGGTGTACTTCGCCCAGGATGCCGCCAAACAGGGCGTCGACGGCTTCATGTGCGTCGTGCCCTACTACAACAAGCCCCCGCAGGAGGGCCTGTACCGCCACTTCAAGACCATTGCGGATTCCACGGACATGCCCATCATCCTGTACAACATCCCCGGGCGCTGCTCCATCAACATGGAGGGCGACACCACCCTGCGCTTGGCCCACAACTGCGACAACGTCGTGGCCATCAAGGAGGCCTCGGGGAACTTCGATCAGATCAAGTACATCATCGACAACGCTCCGGCCGGCTTCGACGTGTACTCCGGCGACGACTCGTCCACCCTCGACATCATGGAGCTGGGCGGCGTGGGCGTCATCTCCACCATCGGCAACGTCGCGCCCGACCGCATGAAGGCCATCGTCGATCTGGCCGCCAAGGGCGAGTGGGATGCGGCCCGTGAGGCCAACGAAGCCCTGATGCCGCTCATGAAGGGCCTGTTCGAGACCTCGAACCCCATCCTCGTGAAAGAGGCCTTGAGCCTCATCGGCTTCCCCGTCGGCGGCGTGCGTCTGCCGCTCGTGGACGCCACGCCGGAACAGTCGGCGCGCCTGGCCTCCATCATGCGCGAGGTCGGTGTTCTTGACTAGAATCGTCCACCATTGAAGATGCGACGCCGGCCCGACGCCCTCGGGTCGGCGTTTTTGCGCGTTACTACCTTTAGAAAGAGGCATTGAATGACCAAAGAAAACCAAGAGAAGCAGAACGGCCGCACGGAGGGCGGCAACGGCAAGAACGCCAATCGGCGCAACAACGATCGCCGCAAGAATAACACCTCCTTCAAGCGGGTGAACCTGGAGCGCAAGCGCCCGCAGCTCTCGCGCGGCGAGACGGCGGCGGCCAAGGAGGCCCCCTCCGGCGGCCGAAAGCCGCGGCGCGGCTCGAAGGCGGGCAAGGATCCGAACGCGAAGCTCAAGATCATCCCGCTCGGCGGTCTTGACGCCATCGGCAAGAACATGACCGCCTTCGAGTGCAACGGCGACATGATCTTGGACGACGCGGGCCTGATGTTTCCCGACGACGACCATCCGGGCATCGACCTCATCCTGCCCGACTACACCTATGTGCTGGAGAACGCCGACAAGCTGCGCGGCATCGTCATCACCCACGGCCACGAGGACCACACGGGCACGCTGCCCTACCTTCTGAAGGATCTCGACCGCACGGTGAACATCTACGCCACGAAGCTCACGCTCGGCCTCATCGAGGGCAAGTTCGCCGAGCACCGCGTGAAGAACGCCAAGCTCATCGAGATCAAGCCCGGCGACGAGGTCAAGCTCGGCTGCTTCACGGTGGACTTCTTCGCCGTGAACCACTCCATCCCCGGCGCGGTGGGCCTGTTCATCCAGAGCCCGGCCGGCAACGTTTTGCACACCGGCGACTTCAAGCTGGACCAGACCCCCATCGACGGCATCACCACCGATTTCGGCGCCCTGGCCCGCTTCTCGGAGACGGGGGTCGATCTCATGATGAGCGACTCCACCAATGCCACAAATCCGAACTTCACCCCGTCCGAGGCCGAGGTGGGGAAGACCTTGGAGCAGATCATCTCTCAGGCCAAGGGGCGCGTCATCATCGCCAGCTTCGCGAGCCACATCCACCGCATGCAGCAGATCTGCGATGCGGCGGTGAAGAACGGCCGCAAGGTGGTGGTCACGGGCCGCTCCATGATCCAGAACACCGACATCGCGCGGCGGCTCGGCTACCTGAACATCTCTGACGACAACCTCATCGACGCCTACGACCTGAAGGGCATCCCGCCCGAGCAGGTGGTCATCATGTGCACCGGCAGCCAGGGCGAGCCGCTGTCGGCTCTGGCCCGCATCGCCAACGGCGAGCACAAGACCATCGAGATCGAGGAGGGCGATACGGTCATCATCTCGGCCACGCCGGTTCCCGGCAACGAGAAGGCCGTCACCCGGGTCATCAACCAGCTGGCCAAGATCGGCGCCGACGTGTACGACAAGAGCCGGGCGCGAGTGCACGTGTCGGGTCATGCCGGGGCCGAGGAGCTGAAGATCATGCTCTCCATCGTGAAGCCGAAGAACTTCATGCCGGTCCATGGCGAGGCCACGCACCTGCGGGCCCACGCGAAGCTGGCCGAGGCCACCGGCGTCGACCCGGACAACATCTACGTACTTGAAAACGGCGACTCCCTGGAGCTTTCCGCCCGGGGCGTCGAGCGCGGCGAGGGCGTGCCCTCGGGCATCGTCTACGTGGACGGCCTTTCGGTGGGCGACACCTCCCAGGACGTGCTGGACGAGCGCAACACGCTCGGCAACCAGGGCTTCGCCTCGGTGGCCGCGGCCGTGAACATGAAGGATCGCAAGCTCGTCGGCCAGGTGCAGGTGTCCATGCACGGCATTACCGGCGGCGACGACTACTATCTGGCCCACGAGGCCGAGAACACCGTGGCCAATGCTCTGCGCAAGTGCCTTTCCAAGGACGGAGGCGCGAAAGAACTGCGCAAGGCCGCCCGCGACGCGCTGCTCTCGCTTCTCTGGGAGCGCACCAAGCAGCGTCCCATGGTCGTCGTGAACCTGCTGGAGGTCTAGAGGCACCGTGGCGCGCAATACGAGCACCAACAAAGAGAAGACGAGCGCCCAGAAGGCCTCGGGGAACCTGTCGAAGAGCGGCACGCGCAAATCCGCCGCGGCCCGCAGCCGCGCCGTGGAGGCCGAGCCCCGCATCTTGGACGACCGCACGCGCCGCGACATCGTGGGCGTCGGCTTCATCATTTTGGGCATTGTGCTGTTCATCGCGGCCGCGGCTCCGGCCGGGGCCATCGTGACCGACTTCCTCTCGGAGTCGCTCCACGTCGTCTTCGGCGTGGGCTGCTACATCATGCCCTTCTTCCTCGTCGCCATCGGCGGCGCCGTTCTGTACCGCATGCAGTCGGAGCGCATGTCGCTGCGCGTCACGCTGGGCCTCTCGCTCATCCTCGTGGCGCTGCTCGGCATCATCGCCCTGTTCACGCCGACGACCGGCACAGGACCTGCCGCCCTGTTCGACCGCATCGCGCTCGTGACCCATGGCGGCTATGTGGGGGCGGCGCTCGCCTGGGTGGGGCTCACGCTCTTCGGGCCGGCCATCTCCGCCATCCTGCTCATCGGGGTGGCCATCGTCGGCGTCATCGTCATCGGATTCTCCATCTCCGCGTTTCTGGAGAAGGTGCGCGCCCGCTACGACTTGGACGGCGAGGGTGCCGCCTCCCTCATTCCCGATGCCTTCGGATCTATGAGGCGGGGGAGGGGCAAGCCGCCGCTGACGACCATGGCCGAGTCCGCCGATCTGCCCCCGGCAGCCCATGGGGCGCCCACCGCCCGCATCTCCTTGGACGAGCAACCGCGGCGGCGCTCCCGCGGGGCTGCAGCCGACACCGTGTCCGATGCGGCCGTCACGCGGCAGCTGGGCGCCCAGAAGACGGACGGCCTCGTGCCCATCCAAGCCCCTGATCCGCGCGAGGTGGCCGAGGTGGAGGACATCTCCGCCGTGGAGCCAGCCGCTCCCATGACCCGCAAGCTCGGGCGGCGCCGGCAGGAGGCCGAGGTCGCCGAGCGCGAGGCCGCGAAGACGAAGCCCGTGAGCAAGAAGACGGCCCCCAAGAAAAAGAAGGAGGCGCCCGCCCAACCGATCTCCAAGGACGGCTTCCAGCTGCCTCCCATGACTCTCCTCGCCACCGGCGGCGCCCGTCGCGGCTCTACCGAGGAGGAGCTGCGGGACGTAGCCGCCGAACTGCAGGGGACCCTGGAGGACTTCGGCGTCATGGCGAGCGTGGTCGGCTGGGTGGAGGGCCCAACGGTGACGCTGTTCAAGGTGGACCTGCCCTCCGGCGTGCGCGTGAGCAAGGTCACCAACCTCACCGATGACATCGCGCTGGCGCTCGCCGCTCCTGGCGTGCGCATCTTCGCCCCCATCCCCGGCACCAACTACGTCGGCATCGAGGTGCCCAACCGCAACCGCCAGATGGTGTATCTCCCCGACGTGCTCGCCGCTGCGGGCCCCGGGCCTTTGCAGGTGGCCATCGGCGAGGACGTGGAGGGCCACGCCATCGTCCACGACCTGGCGAAGATGCCCCACGTGCTCATCGCCGGCACCACCGGCTCGGGCAAGTCGGTGGAGGTGAACTCCATGATCATGTCCATCCTCATGCGCGCGACCCCGGCCGAGGTGCGCTTCATCATGGTGGACCCCAAGCGCGTGGAGTTCGCCCCCTACGAGGGCATCCCGCACTTGTACGTCCCCGTGGTCACCGAGTGCCGCGAAGCCTCCAGCGCCCTTTCCTGGGCCGTGGCCGAGATGGAGCGGCGCCTGAAGATGTTCTCGAAGTGCGGCGTGCGCAACATCATCACCTTCAACGAGAAGGCCCGAGCGGCCCAGGCGGCCGACGAGGCTGCTGAAAAGAGGGGAGAGGAGCCGCCGGAGAACCCCTACGGCGAGCCCATCCCCTACATCGTCATCGTCATCGACGAGCTGGCCGACCTCATGATGAATGTGGGCAAGGAAGTCGAGTTCTCCATCAGCCGCATCGCGCAGCTCGCCCGCGCCGCCGGCATCCACCTCATCATCGCCACCCAGCGCCCCTCCACCAACGTGGTCACAGGCCTCATCAAGGCGAACATCACCTGCCGCATCGGGCTTACCGTGGCCTCGGGCATCGACTCCCGCGTCATCCTCGACTCCACGGGCGCCGAGAACCTCATCGGCATGGGGGACATGCTCTTGGCCAAGCCGGAGTACCCCAAGCCCATCCGCATCCAGGGCCCCTACATCCCCGACGACGAGATCGTCGCCGTGGTGGCGCACCTGAAGAGCCAGGGCGAGCCGGAGTACCACTCCGAGATCCTGAAAACCAACGTCGTGACCTTGGGCGACTCCTCGCCTTCGGGAGAGGGGGGCTCCGAGGCCGACGATCCGCTTCTGTGGGAGGCCGCCGATGTGGTGGTTTCAAGCGATTTGGGCTCCACGAGCAACCTTCAGCGTCGCTTGAAGGTCGGATACGCGCGAGCTGGACGTATAATGGATCAGTTGGAAGAAAAGGGCATCGTGGGCCCGGCCAACGGAAGCCGCCCGCGCGAGGTGCTCGTCGACCAAATGGAACTGGAAACACTGAAGGCCTTCGAGGCCGCTGACGAATAGGCCGGAACGGAATCGCACCGCAACGGCCAACGGAAAACACAGAGGAGACCATCGTGGCGAGACAGACATCATTCGGCGAGGCGCTTGCCCATGCCCGCGAGCGCAAGGGACTCGATTTGTCCACGGCCGCCCGCAAGCTGCGCATCCGCCCGGATATCCTGCGCGCCATCGAGGAGGGTGATTTCGCCCGCATGCCCCCGCGCGGCTACACGTCGAACATGGTGGGCGCCTACGCGCGCCTGGTGGGACTGAATCCCACGGAGGTCACCCGCGCCTACCGGGAAGAGGTCTACCAGTTCGAGACGGGCCGCCGTCCGGCGAGCAACCGTCGCGAGCGCCCCCGCGATGCCGGACGCACGGTCGCGCTGCCCTCCAGCCGCGACCGGGGATCCTCTCGGGGCTCCTACCGAGACGATTACGCGGGCTCCCCGCGCTCTGGCCGTTCCGGCCCGGGCGGTTCCTCGGCCCGCCCGGGCAGGGCGGCTCCGCAGCCCCAGTACACCAACCTCGTCCAAGGGCGCCAGGCCCCGGGCATCGCGGCGAACATCGGCTCGTATTTGCCGCTCATCATCGTGGGCGCCATCATCGTGGGCCTGCTCGTCCTCGTGATCATCCTGGCCTTTGGAAACCGTGCGGCGCCGGAGAGCGATGTGCCCACGGTGCCCATCTCCGGCATGCAGAACCCCGCCGGCACCGATACCGGTGCCGCAAACGAGGGCGCAGGCGACGCAACGGCGCCCACCCAGCAGCCCGTGGCGCCGACGAGCGCCAAGTTCAGCTACAACGTGCCCGAGGGCTCAAGCGTCTACATCGAGGTCGTCCAGGACGGCAAGACCGTGGAGGCGGGCGATGTCACCGGGCCCAAGACGGCCGATTTCGATGTGACCGGGACGCTGAAGTTCGTGCTTTCCGGCGATGACGAGGACATCGCCGCCGTCAAGCTCACCCTCGACGGCGAGGAGGTGAAGGCCGAGGATCAGAACGGCCGCGGCGTCTACACCTACACCGTCAACTTCGAGGACGTGCTCAACGATTGGAAGCGCGCCAACGGCGTGGCCGGCGCCTCCTCGGATAGCTCCGGCGACTCGGATTCCGGCTCCTCCTCCAGCTCGGATTCCTCGAGCGACGACTCCAGCACAAGCGACCGTTCCTCCGACACCTCCGGAAATGGCGACTCGTCCGACTCCGGCGAGGACTCCTCCGACAGCGCGGCCTAGCGGGCCCATCGAGAAAGGCAATCAACCCATGGCTAAAGAATTCAGCTTCGACATCGTCTCCACGGTGGATATGCAGGAGGTGGACAACGCCTTCCAGCAAGCCAAGAAAGAGCTTTCCCAGCGCTACGATCTGAAGGATTCGGGCGCCGAGATCTCCCTGGACAAAAGCGCCGGCACCCTGACGGTGACCGCGCCGGCCGAGTTCGTGGCCTCCCAGGTCATCGACGTCATCGGCAGCAAGCTCATCAAGCGCGGCATCGATCTTACCGCCGTGAAGTGGGGGGATTCCACGCCTTCCTCCGGCGGCGGGGTGCGCCGGTGCGCCACGGTGGTCAACGGCATCGACAAGGAGACCGCGGGCAAGATCAACAAGGACATCAAGGCCCAGAAGCTCAAGTGCAAGGTGACCATCGAGGGCGACAAGCTGCGCGTGAGCTCTCCCTCCCGCGACACGTTGCAAGAGGTCATCGCCTTCTTGCGCGGCCAGGACTACGGGCAGCCGCTGCAGTACGTCAACTATCGCTAGGACTACGGACGTGATCGATACGACGCGCGACAGCGCGGTGCCCTCCGTCTGCCTCATCACGATGGGGTGCGCGAAGAACGAGGTGGACTCGGCCGCCATGGCGCGGCGCTTGCGCGAAGCCGGCTTCTCCGTGACCGAAGAGGCGTCCAGCGCCGACGCCATCATCGTGAATACCTGCTCGTTCATCCAGGCGGCCACTGAGGAGAGCATCGATGCCATCTTCGAGGCCGCCTCCCTGCCCAAAGTGGATGAGGGCTCAGCCGCCCTCATCGTCGCCGGCTGCATGCCGGCCCGCTACGGGGACGACCTGGCCGCGGAGCTGACGGAGGCGTCGGCCTTTGTGCCCTGCAGTCGCGAGGACGATATCGCGGAAGTGGTGGCGCGCGCTCTGGGGATCTCCCTGCCCGTGGCGGCCGTCGGGGGCGAGCCCGCGGAAGGGGAGGGCCGGACGTTCGCCTACGTGAAGATATCCGACGGCTGCGACCGCTTCTGCTCCTACTGCACCATCCCCTCCATTCGCGGGCGCTACCACAGCTTCCCGTACGAGCAGATCGCCGAGGACGTCGAGCGCGAGATCGCCTCCGGCGCCCGGGAGATCGTGCTCATCGCCCAGGACACCGGACGCTGGGGCGCCGACCTTCCCGACGGCCGCGACCTCGCATGGCTCGTCGACACGCTGGCCGAGGCGCACCCCGACACGTGGTTCCGCGTCATGTACCTGCAGCCCGAGGGCGCAACCGACGAGCTGCTCTCCGTTATGGCGGCCCGCGAGAACGTTTGCTCTTATCTGGACATTCCCCTGCAGCACGTGAGCGAGCCGATCCTCCGCGCCATGAACCGCCGAGGGGATGCCGCGGCGTTTCGCGCCCTCATCGAGCGCATCGAGGCCGCGGTGCCCGACATCACCTTGCGCACAACGCTCATCGCGGGATTTCCCGGCGAGACCGACGAGCAGTTCGAGGAGCTCCTCGATTTCGTCTCCGAGGGGCTGTTCCATTACGTCGGCGTCTTCCCCTACTCCCGCGAGGAGGGCACCGCCGCCTTCGACCTGCCGAACCAGATCGACGAGGACGAGAGGGCCGAGCGGGCCCAGGTGCTGCGCGACGCCGCTGATGCCGCCTGCGGGCCCCGCATCGCCGAGCGCATCGGGAAGGGGGCGATCGTGCTCGTCGAGGGAACCGAGGAGGACGGCCAGCGCTTCGGTCGCGCCCAATGCCAGGCGCCCGAGGTGGACGGCGTCACCTACGTGTCCCGCGGCGAGATCGGCGCGTTCGTTTCCTGCACCATCGCGGATACCCTGCTTTACGAAATGGAAGGCGAGTAGGCCATGACCACCATCCAGCCCACGGCTCCGGACAAGCTCTGGACGCCGGCGAACATCGTCACGCTCATCCGCATCTGCCTGGTGCCGGTCTTCGTGCTGGCGATCCTGAGCCCCTGGCCCGAATGGGTGGGCCTGCCGGGCATCACCATGGAGGCGAAGTGCGTCATCGCCGCCGGCATCTTCATTCTCATCTCCTGCACCGATTGGATCGACGGATATCTCGCCCGCAGCCGCGGGGAAGTGACCGACTTCGGGAAGTTCATGGATCCCCTGGCCGATAAGATCCTCGTCACGGCGGCGCTCATCGCCCTGGTGGAGCTGGCCGTGCTGCCCGGCTGGCCCGTGCTCATCATCCTTGCCCGCGAGTTCATCGTCTCGGGCATCCGCATGGTGGCGGCCAGCAAGGGCACGGTCATCGCCGCCAGCTGGTACGGCAAGGCCAAGACGGTGTTCCAGATCATCGCCATCGTGCTGTTCCTTCTCAAGGACTCGCTCACGTTCACCACGGCGGCCGGCGCCTTCACCAACCCCATGTTCGTGCTGTCCTGGACCGTCATGGTCATCGCGCTCATCCTGACGGTCATGTCCATGCTCGACTATCTCGTAAAGGCGCGCCATCTGTTGAAGGGGAGCGCGGGGGGCAAAACCGCAAAGGCGGCCGCCCCTTCTGCGGCACCCACCGAGATCGCGGCGCTGCAGAAGGCCATCGACGAGCAGGCGCGCATCATCGTCGAGAAGGCGACGGCCGCAGGGGCCACGGTGGCCACAGCCGAGAGCCTCACCGGCGGCCTCATCGCGGCCATGCTCACTTCCGTGCCCGGGTCGTCGGCCTCGGTGCGCGGCGGCATTGTGAGCTACGTGAACGAGGTGAAGGCCGAGGTACTCGGCGTTTCCGAGGACGTGCTCGCGCGACAGGGGGCCGTCGACGAGCTGGTGGCCCTGCAGATGGCCCGTGGCGCCCTGCGCGAGCTGGGCAGCGACGTCTCGGTGGCGGTCACGGGCATCGCCGGACCGACGGGCGCCGAGCCCGGCAAGCCGGTGGGCACGGTGTGGATCGGCTGCGCCACCGCCAAAAAGACCCATGCTGCATGCCATCATTTCGAAGGCGGCCGCGAGGCCGTGCGCTTGCAAACGGTGCTGATCGCCCTGCGCACGATGGAAGAGGCGCTCGCGAGCTTCTGACAGCGCCGCGGTTTTGGCGAGGGCGCACGGGCACTCTGCGACGAGAGTGCGACAGCGGTACGGTCGGCGCGAGGACTCAAATGAGACATTCCCGCGTCATTGCTGCGGTCGCGTACCGTTATGCTGTTTTCGCGCACAGAGGGAACTGGTTTTTGAGAATCACCTCTTGACGTGCATACGTTTGTTCGTATAATGATGAAAACAGGCCATTTGTTCGCCTGGCCCAGACAAGGAGAGGTCATGAACGAAGATAAAGAAAAGATGCTCAAACTCACCACTGATCAAATCGAGTCCAAGTTCGGCAAGGGCTCCATCATGACCCTCGGCGAGGGAGGCGCCGATCTCAACATCGGGGTCATCCCCACGGGCGCCTTGCCGCTCGATGCCGCGCTCGGCATCGGAGGCGTGCCCCGCGGCCGCATCATCGAAATCTACGGTCCCGAGTCAAGCGGCAAGACAACGCTCGCCTTGCAGATTCTCGCGGAGGCTCAGGCGCTGGGCGGTATCGTTGCCTTCATCGATGCCGAGCACGCCCTCGATCCCGTTTACGCCGCGCGCATCGGGGTCGATATCGACGAGGTGCTCATCTCCCAGCCCGACACCGGCGAGCAGGCGCTGGAAATCTGCGATATGCTCGTGCGCTCGGGCGCTATCGACTGCGTCATCGTCGACTCTGTGGCGGCGCTCGTTCCCCGTGCCGAAATCGAGGGCGAGATGGGGGATACCACCGTGGGCCTTCAGGCTCGGCTCATGTCCCAGGCCCTGCGCAAGCTGGCCGGGTCGCTGTCGAAATCGAACACCACCTGCATCTTCATCAACCAGCTGCGCGAGAAGATCGGCGTCATGTTCGGCAACCCGGAGACGACCACCGGCGGACGCGCCCTGAAGTTTTTCTCCTCGGTTCGCATCGACATTCGCCGCATCGACTCTATCAAGCAGAACGGCGATGTGGTCGGCAATCGCGTGAGGGCGAAGGTGGTCAAGAACAAGGTGGCTCCTCCTTTCCGCCAAGCGGAGTTCGATCTCATGTACGGCGAGGGCATCTCTCGGGAAGGCTGCATCGTCGATATGGCCGTGGAATGCGGCGTGGCCAAGAAGTCCGGCGCCTGGTACACCTACGGCGAGGAGCGCCTGGGCCAGGGCCGCGAGGCGGCCAAGCAGACGCTCAAGGAGAACCCCGATCTGCGTGAGGAACTCGAGAACAAGGTCCGCGAGGCCTACGAGATCCCCGTCATCGAGCGCCCGGCCGAAAACGAGTCGTTCACGCCGGCGCCCAAGAGCGGCAAGAAGAAGTAACGTATCGTGGCGTCCAAGGCCGACATACTCGCAGCGCTCAGGGCGGATATCGCCGCCCTGGAAGCCGCCCCTCCCTCAGAGGAACCGTGCGCGCAAATCGCCGCTTTGCCGCATCCTGTCGAGGATGTTGCCGTCTGCGGCAAGGATAGAGAGGCGTCTTGCTCGCAGAGCCTCGGGTGCCCCTCTCGCGGGGAAGAGAGAGAGGGCGCTCTGAACGACGAGGAGGGGAAGACGGCCCGCGACGCGTACCAGAAGATCCTCCGATGGGCCGCGGTCCGCGAGCGGTCCACAGCCTATCTGCGCGAGCGCCTGCTGAAGGACGACTTTCCTGCGGCAGTGGTGGAGGAGGCCCTTCAGCGCGCCATGCGCGTACGGGCGGTGGACGATCGACGCTACGCCGACGCCCTCGTCCGCATGAAGCTTGCAGCCGGCCGGGGGCTTCGCGATGCCGAACGGGAGATCGAGGAGCTCGGCATCGATCCAGCCACTCTCGATTCCTGGGTCGAGCATGAGCGGAAGGGGAGGGACTTCGAAGTGGGCCGCGCCCTGGCCGCCCTGCGGCGTCGGCCGCCTAAAGCCAAGCGCGCCCGGGAGGCCGCCTTCCGCCGCCTCGTATCCCAAGGATTTTCCGCCGACGTCGCCGCTACCGCCTCTCGCACGTGGTCCGAGGAGCGGGAACGCGGCCTGATGTGCGGTTCGATGGGCCATTCGTGACACAAACCCACGAGAGTCTGTCTAAAGCCGCGGCCTTACGCTATACTGTGAGCCGTGGCTTTAGAGCATACGTGCCCTCCCGGGCATTCAAGATAGAGAATTTCATATTCCTCGTATCTTCGCGCAGTTATGCTCATGCCCGGCCACGGGCATTTTTTATGACATGAAATGGGTATGAAAGCCCAGATGAAAGGAGGAAACAGCCATGGATCCCATCACGATCGTGCTTTTGATCGTCGCTATCGTCATCGGCCTGGTCCTCGGTTTCATCGTCAACCGACTCATTGCCAGCTCCTCATCCAAGAACGCTGCCCGCGAGGCCGCAAGCCTGGTCGAGGATGCCAAGAAGCAAGCCGAGACGCTCCGACGTGAAGCCGCCGTGGAAGCCAAGGACGAGGCCCTTCGCTACAAGCAGGAGATGGAGAAGGAGAACAAGGAGCGCATGCGCGAGGTGCGCTCCGCCGAGAACCGCATCGCCCAGCGCGAGGAGTCCCTCGATCGCCGCGTCGAGTCCCTGGATGCCCGCGAGCACCAGCTCTCGTCTTTGCAGGGACAAGTCGAGCGCCGCGAGCGCGATGTCGAAGAGGCCGAGAACGCCATCGAGCGCCATCGCGAGGAGGCCCAGGTCGAGATCAACCAGGCCCTCGAGCGCGCTGCGGGCATGAGCCCCCAGGAGGCCAAAGAGGAGCTGCTGGAGACCATCCACGACGAGGTCACCCGCGAATCGGCCGTCATCATCCGCGATGCCGAGACGCGCACCAAGGCCGAGGCCGACAAGAAGGCCCGCGAGATCTTGAGCCTTGCCATCCAGCGCGTGGCCGCCGACCACTCCGCCGAGAGCACCGTGTCCACCATCCATATCCCCTCCGACGACCTGAAGGGCCGCATCATCGGCCGCGAGGGCCGCAACATCCGCTCTTTCGAGCAGCTGACCGGCACGAACCTCATCATCGACGACACGCCGGAGTGCGTCACCATCTCCTGCTTCGACCCGGTGCGCCGCGAGATCGGCCGCGTCACCATGGAGAACCTCATCGCCGACGGGCGCATCCACCCCGCGCGCATCGAGGAGATGTACGACAAGGCCGTCAAGCTGGTGAACCAGCGGGTGCACGAGGCCGGCGAGCAGGCCACGTTCGATGCGGGCATCCACGATCTCCACCCGGAGCTCGTCAACACCCTGGGACGTTTGCGCTATCGCACCTCGTTCGGCCAGAACGTGCTGAACCATTCGCTCGAAGTGGCTTATCTGGCCTCGGTCATGGCCTCCGAGCTCGGGCTCGACCCCATCCCCGTCAAGCGAGCGGGCCTTTTGCACGACCTCGGCAAGGCCGTCGACCACGAGGTCGAGGGTAGCCACGCCGTCATCGGCGCCGATCTGGCCCGTCGCTTCGGCGAGCGCCCCGAGATCGTCCACGCCATCGAGGCCCATCACAACGACGTGGAGGCAAACTCCGTCGTCGATGTGCTCATTCAGGCCGCCGACGCCGTCTCCGCCGCCCGCCCCGGTGCCCGCAAGGAGACGCTGGACGCCTACGTGAAGCGCCTCGAGAAGCTGGAGGAGATCGCGAACTCCCACAAGGGCGTCGAGCGCACCTATGCCATCCAGGCCGGGCGCGAGGTTCGCGTCATGGTAGAGCCAGAAGTGGTGGACGAGGCCGAATCCGTCGTTTTGGCCCACGACATCGCCCAGCAGATCGAGAACGAGATGCAGTATCCGGGCCAGGTGAAAGTCGTCGTCATCCGCGAGAGCCGTGCGGTCGACTACGCCAAGTAGGCCATGGAAGGCGATACCCTCAGCGATTTCATAGACGATGTGTGCGGCGAGAGCCGTCTCCGGGTCGAGGACGACCTCGGAGACGGCTTCGTCCGCCTCCGGTCCTCCGAGGCCGAACGACGCCAGGCCGCTCAGGACATCCGCTCGAGCGAGGACGTGGTCATCGAGCTTCTGCGCAACGCCCGCGATGCCGGCGCCAGCCGCATCTTCCTCGCCACTCAGAAGACCGGCAACGAACGTCTGCTCACCGTCCTCGACGACGGACAGGGCATTCCCGCTGCCCAGCACGAGCGCATCTTCGAACCGCGCGTCACTTCGAAGCTCGATAGCGCGCATATGGACAAGTGGGGCATGCACGGGCGCGGCATGGCCCTTTACTCTATCTCCGTGAACGCCGAAGAAGCCCGGGTGCTGCAATCGGAGCCGGGGCTCGGCACCAGCCTCACGGTCGCCACCGACGCCGAAAGCCTCGCCGAGAAGGCGGATCAGTCGACGTTTCCCCGTTTCGAGCAGGAGCCTTCCGGTTCGTGGGCGATGCGCGGCCCCAAGAACATTGTGCGCACGGCCGCGGAATTCGCCTTGGAGCACCGCGGCGACCTCTCCGTGTACCTCGGCACCCCGGTGGAGGTGGCGGCGACGCTGTACCAACTGGGCCTCGCCTCGCTCTCCCCGGCTGTGCGCGCCTTCGGGGGCGACGGCATGGGAATCCCCCTCGTCAAGCGCCTCGCCCTGGCCGCCGGCCCCGATGACCTCGCGGACCGCTGCGAGGCCCTGGGGCTGCCGCTCTCCGAGCGCTCGGCCCGACGCATTCTCGACGGGGCCATCGCTGCGCTCGACCCCTTAACCGAGCGTTTGGCCGCCGAATCGTTCCCGCGGCAGGCCCATCGCCCATCCGAGCGCCGGCGAAATTCCAAGAACGCCCGCTCCCTGCGTCTGGCTCCCGAGGACATCGATGCGCTGAAGCGCGGCATCGGCCGGCTCATGGAGCCCGTGGCGGAAACGTATTATCTGGAAGCGGTGGGCGAGGCGGAGGTCATCGTGGGCCAGGAAGCCATCCGCATCACCGTTCCCATCCGCACGTCGCTCTAAGGAAGCGCGCGCGGTTGCGCCACTCGGGTGCAACAGGTAGAATATTCGGGCTGAAGGCGCCACGGGCGCCCGCTAAACGAACCACATCCAGAGAAGAACCGCACCACAAACGACAAGGACCAGCTGTGTCTACCACTGAAACCAAGCCCTCTATCGGGTGCCTCAAAGTATCCTCCAAATCGTCTCCCGCCTCCGTTGCCGGCGCCATCGCCGGCATGATCAAAGACGGGGCGTCGGTGGAGATTCAAGCCGTGGGGGCCGGTGCGGTGAACCAGGCTGTGAAAGCCGTGGCCATCTCCCGCGGGTTCCTTTCGCCGGTGGGCATCGAGATCTGCTGCATCCCCTCCTTCGCGGACATCGTCATCGACGGCGAGTACCGCACGGCCATCCGCTTCGCCGTCGAGCCGCGGGGCGCCGCCGCGATCGCCCCCATCGTCGATGCGGCCGCGGTTCATTAGAGGGTTTTGCTATGAGCAACGTCTTCGAGGGAACTCGTTTCTGCATCCACACCTTCGGCTGCCAGATGAACAAGCACGATTCCGAGCGGGTCGCCGGCATGCTGGAGGGCCTGGGCTCGCTGCCCGTCGAAACCATCGAGGAGGCGGACATCGTCGTGTTCATGACGTGCTGCGTCCGCGAGGCTGCCGACACGAGGCTCTACGGGCAGGTCGCCTCCATGAAGAACATCCCCTTGCGCGACGGCACGCCCCTTGACAAGCGCTACATCGCCGTAGGCGGCTGCATCGGCCAGCGCGACGGCGACAAGCTGCTTGCGGCGCTTCCCCATCTCGATGTGGTTTTCGGCACTCACAATCTGGGCTCTTTGCCGGGGCTTCTCCGACGCGCCATCGAGCAGCACGGCCGCGCCGCCGAAGTGATCGAGGAGGGAGCGGAGTTCTCCTCCGCCCTGCCCACGGTGCGCGAGCACGACTGGGCGGCATGGCTGCCCATCACCGTGGGATGCAACAATTTCTGCTCCTACTGCATCGTGCCCTACGTCCGCGGGCGCGAGAAGTCGCGGCCCCTGGACGACATCGCCGCCGAGGCGCGCTCCTATGCGGAAGCGGGCGTCAAGGAGATCACGCTGCTGGGGCAGAACGTGAACTCGTACGGGCGCGACCTCTACGGCGAGCCGCGGTTCGCGGATGTCCTTCGTGCCGTGGACGCCGCGGGCATCGAGCGGCTCCGCTTCGCGACGAGTCACCCGAAGGATCTCACCGACGAGGTCATCGGGCTGTTCGCCACGCTGCCCTCGCTCATGCCGGCGCTGCACCTTCCCGTGCAGTCGGGCTCGAACCGCATCCTCTCGGCCATGAACCGCCGCTACACCCGCGAGCACTACCTCGGCCTTATTGAGAAGCTTCGCCGCGCCCGTCCCGACATCGCCCTGTCCACGGACATCATCGTGGGATTTCCCGGCGAGACCGAAGAGGACTTCATGGACACCTATCGCCTCGTGGAGGAAGTCGGCTACAGCCAGGTGTTCACGTTCATTTACTCCAAGCGCGAGGGGACCCCTGCTGCGGAGATGGACGACGACACGCCCCGCGAGGTCATCCAGGAGCGCTTCGACCGGCTCGTGGATCTCGTCCAACGCAAGGCCTTCGAGGCGAACCAGACGGAGCTCGGCGCCACGGTGCCCGTGCTGGTCGAGGGCACGTCCAAGCGCGACGATTCCATCTTGGCCGGCAAGAGCCCGAAGAACCAGACCGTTCACGCGCCGGTGCCCGCTGGTGCGGACGCGGCGTCTTTGGTGGGGCGCATCGTGCCCGTGACCATCGAGGAAGCCCGCACCTGGTATCTCTCGGGCACGATCGTCCATGCTTGAGCTTTCCGCACCCGTCATCGCCATCGTGGGGCCCACGGCCTCGGGCAAGACCGACGCGGCCCAAATCGTCGCCGAGCGCCTCGACGGGGAAGTGGTGAGCGCCGATTCCATGCAGATCTACCGGGGCATGGACATCGGCACGGGCAAGCTTCCCGCATCTGAGCGCCGCGTGCCCCATCACGGCTTCGATCTCGTTGATCCCGGCGAGCCCTACTCGGCGGCCCTGTTCCAGGCGTTCGCCCGGCACTGCATTCGCGATATTGACGCCCGCGGCAAGAGAGCGGTGCTCTGCGGCGGCACCGGCCAGTACGTGCAGGCGGCCATCGACGACTTCGCCTTCCCCAAGGGCGACCAGGTGGAAAACCCCGTCCGCGAACGCTGGACCGCCTATGCGGAGGAACACGGCAACCAGGCCCTGTGGGAGGCGCTGGAGGCGCGCGATCCCGCAAGCGCCGCCGTCATCCACCCCAACAACGTGCGGCGCGTCGTACGTGCCTTCGAGCTTTTGGAGGAGGGTGCCAGCTACGCCGAGCAGAAACAGCGGCTCGCCACCGTGGCGCCCTTCGTTCCAGCCGTGCAATTCGGGCTGGCCGTGGAGCCGGCTATCCTGAACGAGCGCATCGACGCCCGGGTCGATGCCATGGTGGCCGCAGGGCTCGTCGACGAGGTGCGGGGCCTGCTGGCCGCCGGATTCCGCGACGGCGTCACGGCGCCCCAGGCCATCGGATACAAGGAGATCGTCGAGGCGCTGGATGGGAACATCACGCTAGAGGAGGCCGTGCAGGCCATCAAGACGGCCACGCGCCGCTACGGCAAGCGCCAACGTACGTGGTTCCGCCGCGATAAGCGCATCCGCTGGGTGAACGCCGATGTCGGCGATGCCGAAGCCGTGGCCGCCGAGATTCTTTCCCAGTTGGAAACATTGGACGCCTACCATGGTTGAAGCGGCCCTTCCGGGTCGTCGAGGAGAGCTTCCGCCCCCTCAATTGCCGCCTAAAAGGAGCGCCCCATGGAGTTGTCCTTCGCCAAATTGCACGGTCTCGGGAACGATTTCGTCTTCATCGACGATCGCGACTGCGCTCTTGATCTGACCGACGAGCAGGTGTCGTATCTGTGCGACCGCCACTTCGGCATCGGCGCCGACGGCGTCATCCTCGTGCGGCCGGCTCTCTCGGAAGAGGGAGACGGCTACATGCACTACATCAACGCCGACGGCACCTTGGCCCAAATGTGCGGCAACGGCGTGCGCTGCTTCGCCAAGTACCTCGTCGATCGCGAGCTGGCGGACGTTGCCTCGGGCAGCCTTGTGGCCGACACCCTGGCCGGCCCGCGCCCTATCGCCTTTTCCGTGGATGCGGAGGGGAAGATGACCGAGGCGACCGTGAACATGGGCGCGCCCATCTTGGATCCCGTGCTCGTGCCCGTCGATGTCGCGCCGGACTCCCGCGCGACCGATGGTGCGCCCTATGTGGGGCATCTGCGCCTCGATTCGCCGTGGGGAACCTTCGAATTCGTGTGCGTCTCCATGGGAAACCCCCACGCCGTCTGCCTCGTGGACGATTGGGCGGCATTGCCCGACGAGCTGTTCCCCGCTGGTGCTGAGAAATCCCTCTCGACCCTGCGCATCGATCTTCCCGGCCCCTTCTTCGAGACGCATCCCGTATTTCCCGAGAAAACTAACGTCGAGTTCGCCTCCGTCACCGATGAGGGCATCGCCATGCGCGTGTGGGAGAGGGGCTGCGGCGAGACCTTGGCCTGTGGCACCGGCGCCTGCGCCACCAACACGGCCGCCTGCCTCACCGGTCGGGCCGGCAGGGAGAACGATCTCCTGTTGAGCGGCGGCCTACTGCACATCTGCTGGAACGAGGATGACACGATATCCATGACGGGACCGGCAACGGAGAGCTTCTCGGGAACCATTGTGCTGCCGTGAGCTTCTCCGGCGCTGCTGTTGTGCTATGATAGCCCCCGTTTCACCGGCGCAACGCCGCGCCACGATTAAGGAGTGATGCTCATGCGCCTGTAACGACCACTTGCACCGCCTTCCCCTCATGGGATCCGTCGTTACTTGAAGCAAAGGAGCATGCTATGACCGAATACGAATCCGTCATCCAAAAGGGTCCGGCCACCAAGGCCGAGGAGCGCCGCGAGCGCGCCGTTCTCGTGGGCGTCGAGCGCCCGGGGCTGCCGTGGCCCTTGGAATCTTCCCTGTCCGAGCTGGAACGTCTGGCCGATACGGCCGGAGCCGATGTGGTGGCCACGACGACCCAGCGCTTGGACGCGCCCAACCCGCGCACCTTCGTCGGCACGGGCAAGGCCGACGAAATCGCCGAGCTGGCACGGTCGCGCGAGGCCGACCTCGTCATCTTCGACGACGAGCTGACACCTTCCCAGCAGGCCAATCTGGAGAAGGTCATGGACAAGTCCGTGAAGGTCATCGACCGCACGGCCCTCATTCTGGACATCTTCGCCCTGCACGCCACCTCCAAGGAGGGGCGTCTGCAGGTGCGTCTCGCCCAGAACCAGTACTTGTACCCGCGCCTGCGCGGCATGTGGGCCCATCTCGCCTCGAACCGCATGGGAGGCGGCGTGGGATCCCGCTTCGGCGAGGGCGAAAGCCAGCTGGAGGTGGACCGCCGCATGGTGCGCAAGCGCATCACGAGCATTCGCCGCGAGCTTGAGCGCCTGTCCGACGTGCGCTCGTTGCAGCGTGAGAGTCGGTACGGCAGCGGCATGTTCAAAGTGGCACTGGCCGGCTACACCAACGCCGGGAAAAGCTCGCTCATCAACCGGCTCACCGGGGCCGATGTGCTCAGCTACGACAAGCTCTTCGCCACGCTGGACTCTACCACCCGCAAGTTCGAGCTGCCCGAGGGCCGCGAGGTCACCGTCACCGACACTGTCGGCTTCATCCAAAAGCTGCCCACCACCCTGGTCGAGGCCTTCAAGTCGACGCTCGACGAAATCACCGGAGCCGACCTCATCCTGCACGTAATCGACGCCTCCTCGCCGGAGTTCGAGGGGCAGATCGAGGCCGTGTGCGAGGTGCTCGACCAGATAGGGGCCCAGAGCATTCCCACGATCGCCACCTTCAATAAATGCGATCTGCTGGACGCCGAGACGCTGGCCGGCCTTAAAAGGCGTTATCCGAGCGCCCGGTTCGTGTCCGCCCGCTCTGGAGAGGGCATAGAGGAACTCGTGGGCGCCATCGCCCAAGCCGCTTCGTCCGCCGACGCCAAGCTGGACGTGCTCGTGCCGTACCAACGGGGGGATTTGGTATCGCTGGCCCACGAGCGCTGCCACATCATCTCCGAGAGCCACGAGGCGACAGGCACGCGCCTGCAGCTGCTCGCGGCCCCTGCCTTCGTCAGCGCGTTCTCCCCTTACCTTGTCTCGGACGACGACGCTTGAGGAAACCACCGCTCCAGAAACGAAAGAGCGCCCCTGCTCCGGATCCTCGCATCTGGAGCAGGGGCGCTCTTGATTGACCGAAAGGGGAGGACTCGCGGCCTATCGGCGCGGCGAAAGCGCTACAGGCGCCGAAACACGGCCACCACCTTGCCGGCAATGGAGCAGTCCGTGGTGATAATGGGATCCATCGTCGAGTTCTCCGGTTGCAGGCGGATATGGTCGGCCTCGCGGAAGAAGCGCTTGACGGTGGCGCCGTCGTCGATGATGGCCACGACGATATCGCCGTTGTTGGCCACCGGCTGCTCCTTCACAACCACGTAGTCGCCATCGTTGATGCCGGCCTCGATCATGGACTCGCCGCGCACCGAGAGCATGAAGGAGGGGGCATCGCCGACGATATCGGTGGGCAGCGTGATGGTGTCGGTGATGTTCTCCTCGGCGAGAATAGGGGAGCCGGCAGCCACGTTGCCCACCAAGGGCACATTGACGAGCTTGCTGTAGGCGGCCGCGAAGGCCGTGACAGGGGAGGGAACCTCCTCGATGGGATAGGTAAGCGCGATGGAGCGGGATTTAAGGGGGTCGCGCTTGATGAAGCCCTTGTCTTCAAGTGCCTTCAAATGGACATGGACGGTGGAAGGGGAGGAGAGCCCCAAACTCTGGCACACCTCGCGCACCGTAGGACCGTAGCCCTTCTCGCGAATGCACGCTTCGATGCAGTCGAGAACCGCCTGTTGCCGCTTGGTCACTTTCTGGGTCATAGCGCATCCTTTCACAAAAGCGTACATTTGTTTGAAAAATCTCTTGACGTGAACCTTTGTTCGCTCTATTATAACTGCGAACAAAGGTTCTACGCAAGAGGTCAGGAGTAAAAAATGGCACGCATCGAATTTTCCATAGCCTTCACGCTCAGCACCATCGCGTCATTCCTCATCTTCTTCGCCTAGAGCGTCGAGGGCGGGTGTCGCGAAGGTAGCAATGTTTTGAAGAGGGGAGCGCGCTAGGTCTGATAGGGTATGATAAGCAATCAACTTATCAAAGTGAGAAGGAGAACCTATGCGCTGTCCTTCCTGTGGCTACCAGGAATCGAAAGTCGTCGACTCGCGATCGGCCGACGACGGCGCCTCTATCCGGCGCCGTCGCGAATGCCTGCAGTGCGGCACGCGATTTACCACCTACGAGCGGCTCGCCGAAAATCCCATTCTCGTCATCAAGGCCGACGGTTCATCGGAGGTCTTCAACCGCGAGAAGCTCATGCGAGGATTGCTCATCGCCTGCGCGAAACGTCCCATCACGCCCGAGAAGATCGACGGACTCATCACGAGCATCGAGGCGGAATTGCGATCGAGTCAGCGCAACGAGATCAAATCGCGCGATTTGGGCGATTTGGTACTGGCCCGTCTGGCCACTCTGGATGACGTTGCCTATATTCGCTTCGCCAGCGTCTACAAGGATTTCCAGAATGTGGAGGAGTTCTCCGAGGCCCTGAAAGAGCTGGGCTGATCCATGGACGTTCTTTTCAAGCAGCTCGACGAGACCCTGGAAGCGCCCGCCTACGCCCGTCCGGGCGATGCGGGTCTCGATTTGCGCGCCGCCGAGGGCGGCACGCTTTTGCCCTTCGAGCGGGCACTCGTGCCCTGCGGTATCGCCTTGGCCATTCCCGAGGGCTATGCGGGGCTCATCATTCCCCGAAGCGGCCTGGCGGCACGACAGGGCATCTCCATCGTGAACGCCCCGGGCCTCATAGACAGCGGCTACCGGGGGGAGATCAAGGTGCCGCTCATCAATCTCGATCCAACGGAGGTGTTCAATTACGAAAAGGGCGAGCGCATCGCCCAACTCGTGATCATCGCTACCCCCACCATTACTTTACATAACACTTATGAGCTTCCCGAGAGCTCGCGCGGAGCGCAGGGCTTCGGAAGCAGCGGCCTTTCCTAGAAAGAGTGTCCTTTATGACCGATCACCGCGATTCGAAACCCGAAGAAACGCCCGAGCCCCAGCAGCTGGTAGCTCCGGAGGCGACTCCCGGAAATCCCCAGCGACCCGAGCCGTCGACGGAGCCTTCGCAGGATCAGAGACAGGTGCTCATCGACGCCGACTTGAAATCCGCCCGCACGCTCTCGACGGTAGCGGCCATTGCAGGTCCGGTCTCCTTCATCATCGGCGGCGTGATGCTGAGCACGGTGGGCCTCGTCTGCGCCATTGTCGGCTTCGTTAAGATCAAGCACGTGATAGACGATGTCGATGGTCGCCAGAAGGTCTATGCCGCCACGGTACGCCAGACGCTTATCTGGGGTCTCGCCATCAGCGCCATTGCGCTCATCGTCAACATCGTCGGCATCGCGCTCATGATGCCCGTGCTCATGGAGGCCATGCAAACGGGAGACTTCACCTCGATCCTCGGCGAGGGCGCCACCATCACCGCGCAGCCATCCGGCGGCAGCGGCAATGCCTGGGGCTAAACACCTTCCATATACGGTAAAATGTTTCAAGTTGGAGGGCTTCTGAAAAGATTGACAAGAAAGGCTGATAATATGGATTATGTAAAATCGAAATCACGATCAACTATACAGGGTTTTCTAGTGGTTCTCGCTGCTCTTTTGACGCTTTCCATTGGAATGGTCGGGTTGGCCGGTTGCTCGGGCGGCACGAGCGATGAAGACGCCATCCGCGCATCGCTCGCGTCCGAACTGGACAGCATCAAAAACATCGACGACGCGTTCGTCAACGAGTTCTCCGAGTCCATCGACATGAGCCAGCTTTCGGTCTACGGCATCGACGGCGTCGAGTTCATGAAGTCCTACCTGAGCGGCTTCGATTACGCGATCGACTCGATCAATGTCGACGGCGACAGCGCCACGGCCCAGATCACCCTTACTTGCAAGAGCTATACCGGCTACCTGCAGGCGCTGCAGACGGCCGTGGACGAGGTCACCGCCGATCCCGATGCTCTTGCCGCTCTCTCCAACGACGAGATCAACCAGAAGATCGGCGAGATCGTCATCGGCTCCCTCGACGGCGTCGAGCTGGCGGCCACCCAGCCCATCACCATCACCTACACCAAGGTCGACGGAACCTGGGAGCCGGCCTCGTCCACCTCGGGCGACATCGCGGCCGCGCTGATGACCAACTAAACGCGCCGTCAACGCGCAAACCCTTTGAAGGGCGCTCCATTGGGGCGCCCTTCTTCTATAATGCCAGGTAATCGACAATGCTTCTCGCGACGAAAAGAGAAATCGAACATGGGTTCCCATACAAAAACGAACAGCGGGGGAGCGACGACTCCCCTCTCCCCTCGCCTCGCTCTTCAACTGGCCGCGCCCCATACCTGGCCGGCGGCCATCATGCCCGTGCTCGTGGCCGCCGCCTGCGCCTTGGCCAACACCGGGTCGCTGGACGTGGGCATGGCGTGGCTTCTGCTCCTCATCTGCATCCTCATGCAGGCGTCCGTGAACACCTTCAACGACTACTTCGACTTCATCAAGGGAACCGATACAGCCGAGGACAACGTGGAGGCCTCAGACTCGGTGCTCGTCTACAACGACGTCAATCCGCGCTCGGCCCTCGGGCTGGCCATCGGCTTTCTGACCGTGGCCTTCCTGCTCGGCCTGTACGTTATTTGGAAAGCGGGTCCTGTCCCCCTCGTCATCGCGCTTATCGGAGCCGTCATCGTCGTGATGTACTCCGGAGGCAAGACGCCTCTCTCCTACCTTCCCGTCGGCGAGGCGGTGAGCGGCATCGTTATGGGCGGTCTTATTCCGCTGGCAAGCTACCAGGTACTCTCGGGCACGTTCACGTTCATGGCGCTCCTTTGGGCCACGCCCACGATCATCGGCGTGGGCCTCATCATGATGACGAACAACACCTGCGATATCGAGAAGGACATCGAGGCCTCCCGCCGCACGCTGCCGGTGCTGCTGGGCCGCGAAAGGGCGCGCGCCCTCTACCATGCCCTCATGGTCGTTTGGGTTCTCGCCATCCTCGCCATCGTCGGCATTTGGTTCCCCCGGGGCATCGTCGTGCTCCCCTTCTTGGCGCTCGGCTGCTACCCCCTCATGATGGGCCTGTGGAAAAATCCGCTCGCGGCGCCCACGCGCATCGGCGCCATGGGCCAGATCTGCAGCGTGAACGTGGCTCTGGGCGCATTCTACGCCGCCTCCCTCCTGCTTTAGGAGCGCCAGGGAATCTGCACGAGATCGGGCAGTCCGTCGCGAAAACGCTCCAGCGAGAAGTCCTTCAGCAGCTCTTCCGGCGTCGCCGGCGCCTCTTCGGGAACAAGCCCCGCCACCGCCGCGATATGTCCGATGACGGCTCGCGGACTTCCGAACCGGGCCAGCAGCTCGTCTAAGGCCGCGTCCCGATCGCGTTTCGAGAGACGCCGGTTCTGCTCGGCTACGAGCAGCGGAACGTGCGCATAGGCGGGGTGCGGCAGCCCGAGAAGATCCTGGAGGTAGCGCTGCTGCGGCGTGGAGCAAAGCAGATCGACGCCACGCACGACTGAATTGACGCCCTGGGCGGCATCGTCCACCACCACTGCCAGCTGATAGGCGAACGCGCCGTCGGAGCGGCGCATGAGGAAGTCGCCGCAGTCGCGGTCGAGCTTTTGCGCGTAGGATCCCTGAACGAGGTCTTCGAAAGCGATCGTGCGGCCGTCCACGGCAACTCTCCAGCCTGGCGTGCGCCCCGCTGCCCGGCGCGCCTCCACCTCCTCGGCCGACAGATGGCGGCAGGTGCCGGCATAGACGAGCTTCTCGCCCCGGTGGGGCGCCGAGGCGGCGTGAAGGTCGGCCCGCGTGCAGAAGCACGGGTACAAAAGCCCCCGGGCTTCAAGGCGCCCGAATGCCTCGGCATAGGCCTCGTCGCGATCATGTTGGAAGTACGGCCCCTCGTCCCAGAAGAGTCCCAGGGCCTCGAAATCACGCTGGATCTGGTCGATGTAGACGCCCTTCGAGCGCTCGCGGTCGAGATCCTCGATGCGCAGCACCATATGCCCGCCCTGGGACTTCGCCACGAGCCATGCGATGAGCGCTGCGTAGATGTTGCCCGCGTGCATGCGCCCGGTCGGCGACGGCGCGAAGCGGCCGACAACGGGTGTCGCCTCTGTCGCTCCGCTTTCCGTCATAGCCAATGAAACCTTTCCGGCGCAGTCTTAAAACCGGGCTACTTCTCGCGCCGGTCGTCGACGTGCTTGGCCTTGCCGATGGCGCGCTCGATGCCGCCGGGTTCCACCAGGCGCACCTCCGGCGCCACGAGCAGCGTGCCCTTGAGCTTCTCGGCGATTCGGGCGCGCAGGGCGTCCATGGCCTCGAAGGAGTCGCGGAAGGCCTCGGGGCGCAGCTCGGTCTCCACGATGAGCGCGTCCATGCCGCCGCGGGTCTCCACGATGATATGGTAATGGGGCGTGACCTCCTCGATGCCCGTGAGCACGTCCTCGATCTGCGAGGGGAACACGTTGGTTCCGCGGATGATGAGCATGTCGTCGGAGCGGGAGCGCACCTTGTCCATGCGGGCCAGCGTACGACCGCAGGCGCAGGGCTCGGTGTGCACGGCGGTCAAGTCGTGGGTGCGGTAGCGCAGCACCGGAATGCCCTGCTTGCAAAGGGGCGTGAGCACGAGCTCCCCCATCTCGCCCTCGCCCACCGGCTCGCCGGTTTCCGGATCGATGACCTCCCACAGGAAATGATCCTCGGCGATGTGCTGCTGGTAGCGCTCGGCCAGACACTCGCCGGACACCCCCGGCCCCATAACCTCGGTGAGGCCGTAGTTGTCGGTGCAGACGATGTGCATGCGCCGCTCGATCTCGGCTTTCAGGCCCGGCGGGCAGGGCTCGCCGCCGAAAAGGCCCACGCGCAAAGGCGACTTCTCCCAATCGTAGCCCATCTTCTCCCCCACCTCGCAGATGTGCATGGCGTAGGAAGGCGTGGCCACGAGCACGGTGGTGCCGTAGTCCTCGATCATCTGGATATGGCGCTCGGTGTTGCCCGAGCCGGCGGGAATCATGGCGCAGCCCAGACGCTGCAGCCCGTAGTGCAGGCCGAAGCCGCCGGTGAACATGCCGTAGCCGAAGGCCATCTGGGCGATGTCCCCGGGCACGACGCCGGCCATCTGCACGAGGCGGGCGATGCACTCGCTCCACATGTCCATGTCGTCGTCGGTGTAGCCCACCACCACCGGCTTTCCCGTGGTACCCGACGAGGAGTGCAGCTCGCGGATGTCGTCCAGCGGCACCGCGAACAGGCCAAAGGGGAAGGTCTCGCGCAGCACGGCCTTATCGGTGAAGGGGAGCTTGCGCACGTCCTCGAGCGTCTGGATGTCGCTCGGCGCCACGCCCATCTCGTCCAGCTTCTGACGGTAGTAGGGCACGCGCTCGTAGGCGTAGGCCACGGTCTCTTTCAGCTTCTCCAGCTGGAGGGCGCGGATGTCCTCGCGGGAGGCGCACTCGATCTCGGGCTTGTAAATGGGCAGGGCGTCGAACCGTCCCGCCTCGGCGGCGGCCAGCGCCGCGCCCTTCTTTGTCACGTCGATGGAATCCATTGCCTCGCTCATGCGCCCTTACGCCTCCTTCGCAGCGCGCTCGGCGACGATGCGCGCGATGTCCTCTTGGGAAATGAGCTCCACCGGCTCGTCGGCCAGAAGCGCCTGGGCGCGCTCCGGCTCGCTTGTGGAGAGCACGATGTAGGTGGAGATCATGGAATAGCTGTAGACCACGTTGATGCCGCATTTGGCGAGCACGCCCATGACCCGCGAGAGCTCGCCGGGCGTATCGACGAGCTTCAGGCAGATGACCGGGGATACGACGCAAGCGCAGCCGGCATCCTTAAGCGCCTCCATGGCCGCCTCGGGCCTATCGACGATGAAACGGAGAATGCCGTACTCCCCCGTGTCGGCGGCGGAGAAGCCGCGCACGGAAACGCCGGCGCCCTCGAAGAGGTCGAGCACCCGGTTCATGTGCCCCGGGCGGCTGTTGGCGAATACGCTGATCTGGGAAACGGTCATGCTATTCTCCCTCCTCGTTCTCGATGAGGGCTCGGCCCGCGCGCAGGGCGGCGAGGTTCGCCTCGACGGTCTTCTGCGGCACGCGCTCGGCCACGGTCTCCTCCCATACCTCGACGGGAATATCGAGGCGTGCGGCCAAGGCCCCCACGAGCACCACGTTGGCGCATTTGGCATTGCCGGCCGCCCGCGCGATGGCGTCGGCGTCGATGAGCAGAGCCCCGGCCTCGCGCAGGCGCTCCCGGGCGTTCTCGGGCATCGAAGCGGCACCGGTGAGCACCGGCAGGGGCCGGATGGCCACATCGTTGACGATGAGCGAGCCGCCCTCCTTGAGCTGGGGCAGATTGCGCAGGGCCTCGGTGGTCTCGAAGGCGACGACGACATCGGCGCATCCCGCGTCCGATACCATGGACTTCACGTCCTCGCCCACGCGCACCACCGTGGTCACGGCGCCGCCGCGCTGGGCCATGCCGTGGATCTCAGACACCTTCACCTGAAGATTCGCCTTCATGCAGCTGAAGGCGAGCAGATCGGCGGCGAGGATGGTTCCCTGGCCGCCCACACCGCACAAAAGCACCGTCTTAGTGGCATTTTCCATAAACGGCCTCCTATTCCTGGACGATGGCGTCGAAGCGGCAGTACTGGGTGCAGTGGCCGCAGCCGATGCACAGCGCGGGATCGATGAGGGCGCGCCCTGTCTCCTCGCGGCCGAGGGCCGGACAGCCCAGGGTCACACAGGCGCCGCAGGCCGTGCAGGAGCCGCTCACGAACAGCGGCGGCTCTACGTGGCGCTCGAGCAGCACGCAGGGCGAGCGAAACACGATGACCGAAATGTCGTCGCTGCCCGTGGCCTCCTTGAGGGCCCGTCGAACGGCGGCGGCATCGTTGGGATCGACCACGCGCACATCCTCGACGCCGAGGGCAGCCACCACGGCCTCGATGTTCAACTCGCGGCTGGGCCGGTTCTGCAGGGTCACGCCGTTGAAGGGGTTGCCCTGGCGCCCCGTCATGGCGGTGGTGCGGTTGTCGAGCACGCACACCGTGCCGGCGCCGCGGTTGTACACCGTGGAGATAAGCGAGCTTAGGCCCGAATGGGCGAACGTGGAGTCCCCGATGACGGCAACGATGGGACGATGCTCCGTGCCGGCCAGCGCCAGCTCGAAGCCGTGGGCCATGGAGACCGAGGCCCCCATGTCCACCGTGGTGTCCATGGCCGAAAGCGGCGGCAGGGCGCCCAAGGTATAGCAGCCGATGTCGCCGGTCACGATGGCCCGCATCCTCGAGAGCTCCTTGAACACGAGGCGATGGGGGCATCCCGGACACAGCGCCGGAGGGCGTCCCGGCAGATCGGTCGCAGCCGGCGCATGGGGCGGCTGCTCAAGGCCGAAGGCCGCGCGCACGAGCCCCGGCGACAGCTCGCCGGCCCGCGGCAGGGGGCACGGCGTCTCGCTCACCGGCACCCCGCAGGCCCGCACGGCGTCTTTGAGGTACTCCGAGCCCTCCTCCACGACGTACACGGCTTCGACGGAGTCGGCGAAATCGCGCAGCGCGGCCGCGGGAAGGGGCCAGGTGACCCCGAGTTTGAAGATGCTCGCGTCCGGGAGCGCCTCGGCCACGTGCTGGTAGGCCGCGCCGGCGCAGACGATGCCGATGGCGCCCTTCCCTTCCCTCACCTCGTTGTAGGGGCAGGTTTCCACCCACTGGCGCAGCTTATCGATGCGATCCAGCTGCACGAGGCGGCGAGGCTTGGCGAAGGCGGGCATCATGACCCACTTCGCCGGATTCTTCTCATAGGGCCTCGCCGGCGCCTCGGCGCGCTCCCCCGCCTCGACGGGCGTCTTCGTGTGGGAGATGCGCACGCTGGAGCGGATGATCACCGGCACGTCGAAGCGCTCGGAGATATCGTAGGCCTCGCGGGTGAAGCGCAAAGCCTCGGCGGAGTCGGCCGGATCGAGGCACGGGATGGCGGCGGCCTGAGCGTAGTAGTGCGAGTCCTGCTCGTTCTGGGAGGAGTACATGCCCGGGTCGTCGGCGGCCAAGATGACCATGCCGCCGCCCACGCCGGTGTAGGCGGCCGTGAACAGCGGATCGGCCGCCACGTTCACGCCCACGTGCTTCATGGTGGCGAGCACCCGCGCGCCGGCGGCCGAGGCCCCGATGCCCACTTCCACGGCCACCTTCTCGTTCACGCACCACTCGGCGTAGACGCCCTCCTTCTTGGCGAAGGCCTCCAGCGTCTCCGTCGACGGCGTGCCCGGGTAGGCCACGCCGATGGTGCAGCCCGCCTCCCAGGCTCCCTGGGCGATGGCCTCGTTGCCGCTCATCAGCTCCATACGTCTCTTCCTCTCCCTTCGGCGCCCGCCGTCGCGTGCGCGGCCCTAATTCTCCTCGTACTGCATGCAGAAGGTGCCGATCTGAATGAAGTCGCCCGGACGCAGCGCACGGGCCTCCACGGAATCGTTGTTCACCCACACGCCGTTGAACGAGTTGGCGTCGCGGATGACGTAGCAGCCGTTCTCCTGCTCGATGGTGGCGTGCATGCGCGAGACGGTCATGTCGTTCAGGAAGATCGTGCACTGGGGACTGCGGCCGATGGTGACGGGGTCGCCCGTGAGCACGAAGCTGATGCCCACTTGCGGACCCCGCACGACGTTGAGCGTCGCACGGGCCGGGGCGCTCTCCTCAACGGTTGTGGCCGGCGTCTCGCTCATGACGAGCGGCTGCATGGCCTGCGTGGCGCCGAGCAGCTTGAATCCGCAGGTGGGACACACGGTGTCGTTCGGTGAAATCTCGTGGGAACAAACGGGGCAGCGCTCGCTCATGGCCCACCTCCTTACTCGTTGGCGGCGTCTGCGGCGCCCGCGCCCGCGCCGCTTGGGGCACCGTCGGCGGGAGCGTCGTCTGAGACGCCTGCGGCGATGGCCGCAACGGACTGATGATCCTCGCGAGAGGATGACTTGCTGTAGATGAGGGGCGTCTCGTTGACGACCTCGGTCGGCGCCGGGGCGTCGTTGCCCCACAGCCGGTTCCACCAGATGCCGATGCCCTCGAGAAAACCGGGGGCCTGCGAATCCTCGCAGGCGATGAGGTCCTGGGAGGCGACAAGTTCGTTGCCCTGGTAGAAGTTGGCGACGCCCACGACATCCCCCGCGGCAACCGAACCGGTCAGCTCCTCGGCGACGATCTCCTGGCTCACATTGCCCTCGGGCGCGAACACCTCGACGGCGGCCGAGGGATCGGCGAAGGTGGCCGCCACCGTGCGGTCCGGCCACGCGCTGTGGGACACGCGGGCGATGAGCGGCACCTCGGCACCGCCGTCAGCTGCAGAGGCCACGGTCTCGGGGCTGTGGGCCAGCGCATAGCTCACGCGGTTGTCGTAGACCCAGTTGAACAGCGTCTCGGTATCCTGGAAGCGCGCGTCCTCGGAGGGCGAGCCCAGCACGATGGCGTACAGAAGGCCGTCGCCGCGATCGCACGCGCCGGCGAAGGAGTTGCCCGCCGCCTCGGTGTAGCCGGTCTTGATGCCGCAGGCTCCCTCGTAGGTGCCGAGCAGACGATCGGTGGATTGAAGGTCGATGACCTGGGGCTTGCCGTCGGCGCGCGTGACGGTGATCTGGGCGGACTCCTTCGACACGATGGAGCGGAACGTCTCGTTTCCCATGGCGTAGGCGCTCATGAGGGCGACATCGCGGGCGCAGCTGTACATCTCGTTGTCGTAGGCGCCGATGTCGAGCCCATGGGGGTTGGAGAACAGCGTCTCGGTCATCCCGAGCTCGGCGGCCTTGGCGTTCATGGCCGCCACGAAGGCCTCGTTGGCGGTCTGCGAATCGTCGGTCTTCATCCCCTCGCCCAGCGTCTCGGCGATGGCGATGGCGGCGTCGTTGCCCGAGGGGATCATGAGCCCCGCGAGCGCCGCCTCAAGGGTGAGTGTGTCGCCCGCCCACAGGCTCGCCGACGACTCGCCCACCGAGGCGGCCTCCTGGCTCACCGTCACCGTGCTGTCCAGGGGTACGCCGGAGTCCAGCGCGACGATGGCGGTCATGATCTTGGTGATGGAGGCGATGTGCGACCGCTCGAGGGCGCCCCGCGAGAAGAGCACCGCACCCTCGTCGTCCATAACCAGCGCGAAGGTCGCCGTGACGTTCGGACAGGCAACCGCCGGCAGCCCGCGCGCCTCGACGGAGGCGCCCAGGATCTCGTCGGTGCCGCGCACGTCGGCGAAGGCCCGGGCCGGCGCGCCCAAAGGCAGCGCCAGCAGCAGAGCCAAAGCGAAGCCGAGCGCCTGCCTTGACAGACGGGCGCCGCTTTGGTGCGCACTGCCGTTTTCGATGGGGCTAAGCAGGGTCAACGCAGTAAACCTCTTCCGGAGCCAGAACAGCGAAGCCCGCCTCGGCGAGAACCGCCTCGGCACCGTCGCCCTCGATCTTCAGCACGTCGACGGCCTTGCCGTCAGCGGTGCAGAAGCAGTAGCCGTACTCGATGTTCATCGAGGCCCCTTGGCAGAATCCGAGAAGATCGGCCAAAGTGCCGGGAGCATCCTCGACGGACACGGCGATGACCGGCGTGAGCGAGGCGCGGAAACCCGCCTGCCCCAGCACCTCCACCGCGCGTTTCGGTGTGTCGCAGAAGATGCGGACGATGCCGAAATCGGCGGTGTCGGCGATGAACAGGGCCTTCATGTTGATGTCGGCGTCGGCCAACGTGCGGCAGGCCGCGGCGAGCCGCCCCTTCTCGTTGGCGAGAAAAACGGTGAGCTGCGAAATCATTACTGGTTCTCCCCTCTCAGGTCGATGACGCGCTTGGCCTTGCCCTCGGAGCGCGCGATGGTCTTGGGCTCCACGAACTTGATGTCGACGGCCACCTGCAAGTTGCTCTTGAGGGCCGCGGCCAGACGGTTGCGCAGATCCTCCAGGCGGCGCACCTCGTCGATCGGGAAGTCGGGCTCAGTTTCCACCTGCAGCTCCACATGGTCGAGCGGGCCGTTCATGGTGAGGATGATCTGGTACTGGGTGGCGATCTCCGGGAACTCGGTGATGACCTGCTCGATCTGGGACGGGAACACGTTCACGCCGCGGATGATGAGCATGTCGTCGGTGCGGCCCAGAAGACGTCCGATCTTGCGATGGGTGCGCCCGCACGCGCACGGCTCGGCGTTGATGGTGGTGACGTCGCGGGTGCGGTAGCGGATCATCGGCGAGCACTCGCGGGTCAGCGTCGTGATGACGAGCTCGCCCACCTCGCCGTCGGGGAGGACCTCCAGCGTCTCGGGGTCGATGATCTCGCAGTAGAACTGGTCCTCGGCGATGTGCAGACCGCCGCGCTCGGCGCATTCCATGGCCACGCCGGGGCCCATGATCTCGGAGAGGCCGTACACATCGCAGTACTGGATGCCCAGCTTGTCGGCGATCTCCTGACGCATGTTCTCCGAGCAGGGCTCGGCGCCGAAGATGCCGCCGGAGATTTGGAACTCGGTGGCCGGGTCGTAGCCCATCTCGATGGCCGTATCGGCGATAAGCAGGGCGTAGGAGGGAGTGCAGGCCAGGATATCGGTCTTGCAGTCCTTGAGCATCTGCACCTGGCGCTTGGTGTTGCCCGACGAGGTGGGGATGACGGTGCAGCCCATGGCCTCGCCGCCGGCATGCGCCCCCAGACCGCCCGTGAACAGGCCGTAGCCGTAGGACACCTGGATGGTGGAATTCTCGTCGCCGCCCACCATGGCGATGCCGCGGGCGAAGCAGTCGCCCCAGTTCGCGAGGTCGTTGGCGGTATGCCCCACCACCGTCGCCTGGCCCGTAGTGCCCGAGGAGGCGTGGATGCGGGCCACGTCGGCGTTCTCGCGGGCGAACATGCCGAAGGGGTAGTTGTCGCGCATGTCCTGCTTCACCACGAAGGGGAACTTGGCGATGTCCTCGAGGCTCTCAAGGTCGTCGGGGGTCACGCCCGCCGCATCGAAGCGCTCGCGGTACAGCGGCACGTTCTCGTAGGCGTTGCGCAACGACTCCCGCATGCGCTCGAGCTGCAGTTCGCGCAGCTCCTCGCGGGGCATCGTCTCAATCTCCGGTTGAAAGTACACTGGCTTCCTCCTTGTCCGTAGCTTCCTTATCGGCATCTTCTCTCTCGCGTGTCGGCGTATTCGGCCCCACGACGGTCACCTCGTCGATGGGAGCGTAGTTGGAGGTGAAATCCTCCTCGTGAAGCACGTTGCCCGCGCGGTCGCGGACGGTGCGGTGCACAGTCACGCTGCGCCCGTCGGCCCCGGCGGTCTTGACGTAGCGCGTGCCTTCAGGCTCGCTCTCGTCGACTTTGGTGCGCTTCTTGAAGGGCTCTCCGGTCTCCCAGTCGCCGGTCTGCGTGGAGACCACGTAGCCCGGATCGATACCGTACAGTGTAACGGTTAGGCTGGAATCGGTGTAGCGCGAGCGCATCAAAACATCCGAAGTGCCGTCATTGACCCATGTAAGGTCGAGGTCGGGGTACGCGATGGCAGCGTCGCGGCCCGTGGGGTAGCTGGAGATGTAGAGCGAGTGGTTGCGCCGCTCGGTCACGGGATAGCCCGCCTCGTAGACCGCATTGAACACCGTGGTGGCCACCTGGCAGATACCGCCGCCGATGGCGTCGTCGTACTCGCCGTTGATGATGGCGTGCGCCGCCTGGAAGCCCGCCTCCTCGTTCGCCTCGCCCACCGTGTCGTTGAACGACCACTCCCCTCCGTCGGCCCGGGCGATGGAATTGTTCAGCAAGTCGGCCGCCGTATGGATGTTGTGACGTCGATTGGCCGTGGCGGGGCTGTCGTTGTACTCGGTCGTGAACGAGGAGATCGGAGCGATAAGGCCCATCTCGAGCGCTTCGTCGAAGGTAGTCCGGGACGGAGCCTCGCCCCATTGGATGGCGATGGAAGGGGTGTCGGAGCCGGCCGCCTCACTGCCGAACAGGGCGCTTTGGGCCTGCGCTGCCGCATCGGCGGTATGGGGATAGCGCGAGCCCTCGCGGGCGCTGACCCACACCTCGCCGCCATCGACGTCGAATGACACCGTGGCCGCCGAGGTGTAGCCCGCGTCGCGAATGAGCCCGAGCAGCCCCGAGGCCGCCTCGGTCTCGTCAAGGTAGGGAGCCAGGGCGAAGCCCTCCTCCCGCTCTTCCACCCGGGTGCGCACCCACGCGCCCAGATCCGCCGCCCCCAGCGGCCACTCGGTCTGCTCGAAGGAGAAGGTGCAGCCCCGATCGAGGGCCGCCTGGACCTCGTCGGCGACCCGAGCGGCCTCATCGGCGCCGATGCGCACGTCCGCCTCATCGGGCGTCGCCACGATGACGACCTTGCCGGGCGCCTCGCCGAGAAAGCCCTCGGAGAGCTGACGGGCCACCGAGGCGCGGTCGACGGCCTTGCCGCCGTGGCCCTCCGTGACCGACACCGCGCCCGCCTCGATGGCGATGCCGTAATCGAGGCGCGGCTCGCCGGCAGATTCATCGATGGAGGAGCACAGCGCCTCCAAGGCCTCCTCGTCGAAGGAAAGAGCGACGTCGACGGAAACGCCGTTGCGCGCCGCCTCCATACGCTCCGCAAGACCGCCGTCTCGGCCCACGGCGAAGGCGCGGGAGACCAGCTCGCTCACGGAAAGCCTCGCGCCCAGCGTGCCGCTCTCGGCGACCCACACCTGCTTGTTGGCCCGGGCCTCCTCTAAAGAGAGCTGCTCGGCCTGGGCGTCCTGTTCGGCAAGCTCGCTTTCCACATCAAGGGTGTCGCGGGCCTCCTCGCTGGCGAAGATAAGCGCCCGGCCATCGGCAACGCGAGGCTCGTAGAAGGAGCTCACGGCGCGACGGGCCTCCTCCTCGGTCATGCCGGAGACATCCACCGCGCCCACCGACACGCCATCGTAGATGCGGGAGCCGTTGACCGCGCCGTCGATGGCCCAGGCGCCGCCGACGAGCGCTAAAAGCGCCAGCACTGCCGCCAGGGCAATGCGGGGCCCGAGGGAACGGCGCTTGGCGGCAGGACGGCTCGCAATTCCGGCACGGCCCGCACTCGCGCCTCGCGGGGCGCCGAAGTTGCGCGGAGCCTTGGCCTGCGAAACCGTGGCGCGAGAACGATTCGACGGAGATGCGGCACGGCGCGCTGTCGTCGCGCCGCCAGCGCGCTTCGCCGTCGCGCCGGCGGCCGCGCCACCGCTGTGCGGGGTTACTGCCTTCGAAGAGCTCTTCGGTCTTGCTGCGGCCCGCGCCGAGGGACGAGATGCGGATGAGGAGGGTCGAGCAGAGGAAGACTGCGCTGTTGCGGAAGAGGACGATCGAACGGTGTCCTTCGGACGAGAAACGCGGTTCGAAGGCATGACGATGCGCCGCTCGGCCCGCGCCCGCGCACGGCGCTCCTCGCTGCTCGGACGCTCGTCGGAGGGCCTACGCGTCGCCATGGGCGCTCGAACTTTCCGAAGCGGCCTCCTTGCGGTGTCTCAGCTCGGCGGCCAGGGCGCGCGCCGCCGCCACGGTGTAGTAGATAGTGACGCCAAGAGACAGGATGAGCCCCGCGTAGATGAACCAGATGCCCCAGGAGACGGCCTCGCCGTTGAACCCGGGCAACCAGGAGATGTCGCACCAGCCCAAACCGGGAATGAGCGGCGCATTCAAGAGAAGCCCGGCAAAGCCGATGAACAGAAACGTCGTAGCGAACTTGCCCGGATAGACGACGGGCACGCGGATGCGGTAGCGCGACAGAAGCCACCCGCCCCCGATGAGCAGGTAGGCGTCGCGCAGCACCACGACGACGATCACCCACAGGGGAATGCGGCCGACGAGGAACACGCCGAGGACGCCGGTGATCATGAGGATTCGATCCACCGCCGGATCGAGAATCTGCCCCAACTTCGATACCGTATGGGTGCGCCGGGCCAGCTGTCCGTCGATGAAGTCGCTGGCGGCAGCCGCAGCGAAGACGAGGGTGGCGGCCAGGTTGAAGCCGGAGAGCAGCAGCCACAGGTACACGGGCACGAGGCACAGGCGCACGAAGGAGACGACGTTGGCCGCCGTGAAGATCTCGCTTGTCACCTGCTCGGGGATCTCTTCCCCATCTCGCTGCCCTTCGACCATGAGGCGTCCTGCTCCTTCCCTACAAAAACCGGACCCTCGACGAGGGTCCGGCGCACGTGCCGATAACGGCATATTTTAGCAGAGCGGCAAGCCCTTCTCAGACTCACCACGAAACTTAACGAGCGGTTAAGCTTACGATTCCGTCACCGCCGCCTTCGGGTCGGGGACATGCACCACGCGGCAGGATTTCGCGGTGGCGATGGGCGTGTAGGCGGGATCCATGGTCAGGCAGTGCTTGGGGCAGACGCGCACGCAGGTACCGCACTGCACGCAGCGGAACGGATCGATGGCCCAGGTGCGCTCCTTCTTCTCCACCGCGATGGCGTCGGCCGGGCAGCTCTTGGCGCAGATGCCGCACAGAATGCACGCACTCGCATCGTTTTCGATATGCCCTTTGAGCCCCGCCGGGGCCGGTTTCTGCTCGAAGGGGTACAGCACGGTCTCGGGCTTCTTGAACAGAGAGCCGAAGGTCATGCCGCCCAGTTTGAAGCTTCCCATATCCGCCTACCTTTCCGTGCAGCTGATGCAGGGGTCGATGGTCAGGATGATCATGTTGACGTCGGCCAAGTCGCACCCTTTCAGGGCCACGGTCATACCGGCGAGGTTCTGCGAGGTGGGCGTGCGCATGCGCATGCGCTCCAGGTTCTTCGAGCCGTTGCCGCGCGCGTAGTAGTAGCACTCGCCGCGGGGCTGCTCGAGCACGTTGGACGCCTGGGCGCCGTCGGCGGGCGCGCCCTTCACCGCCACCTCGATGTCGCCGGCGGGGATCTTCGCGGCCAGCTCCTTGATGATCTCGATGGACTGGAGCACCTCCAGACAGCGCACCTTCACGCGGGCGTAGCAGTCGCCCTCGGTGGCCGTGATGGGAGCGAAGTCCGCCAGATCGCCGTAGGCGCCGCGCCCGAAGGAGCGCACGTCGTAGGGCAGGTTGGAAGCGCGGGCGAAAGGCCCCACCATGGAAAGCGCCGCCGCGTCCTCGGTAGTGATGTGGCCCACGCCCACGGTGCGGTTCTTCACCGAGGTGTCCGTGAGCAGCGTGTTCATGATCTGCGTGTACTCGCCCTTGATACCGTCGAGCACCGAGACGATATCGGCCATCTGGCTCGCGTCGATGTCGCGCACCACGCCGCCCACCTTCACCACGGACAGGATGACCCGTCCCCCGGTGGTCTTCTCGAACAGGTCGAGCACGCGCTCGCGCAAACGCCAGCAGTGCATGAACATCGACTCGAAGCCGAAGGCGTCGGCGGCAAGGCCCAGCCACAAAAGATGCGAGTGGATACGGGACAGCTCGTGCCAGATGACGCGCAAATACTCGGCGCGCTTCGGCACCTCCACGCCCATGAGTGACTCGACGGTCTCGGCATAGCCGAGGGAGTGTCCCATGGCGCAGATGCCGCAGATGCGCTCGGCAATGTAGATGAACTGGTTGTAGTCGCGGGTTTCCACGAGCTTCTCCAGGCCGCGGTGCACGAACCCGATCTGCGGGAGCACGTCCACGACGGTCTCGTCCTGCACCACCAGATCGAGGTGCAAAGGCTCCGGGAGCACCGGATGCTGGGGCCCGAAGGGAATGACGGTTGCCTTGCTCATGCTATTCTCCCTTCCCTTCCGCGGCCTTTCGGGCCTTCGCTTCCATAGCGGCGCGCACCTTCGCGGCCTTCTCCGGATCCAGACCAGCTATCTTGGCCTCGATCTCCTCTTCCGTGGGGCCAGCGGGCGCCGGGGCGGCAGCAGCGGCCTTCTTGGCCTTGGCCTCCATGGCCGCACGCACTTTCGCGGCCTTCTCTGGGTCGAGCCCGGCGACCTTGGCCTGGATCTCCTCCTCGGTGGGGCCGGTTGGCGCCTCGGCCGGCGCGGCCGCCTTCGCCTCCTTGGCGGCCTTGGCCGCGGCGATCTTCTTCGCCTTCTCGCGCGCCGCCAGCTGCTCGGGGCTCACGACGGTCATGGGGGCCTTCTCCGCCAGCTGGTAGAACATGCCGCCGAAGTCGATGGCGATGTCGCTGATGGCCACGTCGAACAGGTCGTGGATCTCGTTCTCGCAGACGAAGGCCTCCAGGTACAGGTCGGTGATGGAGGGCACCACGTCGGTCTGCTTAACGCCGCTCACGTTGAAGTTGGCGAGATGCCCGTCCTTCATGTAGGAGTAGACGAGATCGATGCCCTCCTCGGTGTTGACGGCGAGGATCTGCACGTAGCGCCAGCCCTCGGCATGGCGCGCGGCCGCCAAGTCGTGCACGCCGGCCAGCGGCAACTCCTCGAAGGTCTGCTCAAAGGTCGTCATTTCTCACGCTCCCTTCTTGGCAGCGGCCAGGGCCGCCGACTTCTCGTCGAGCTTCGCCACGCCGGTCACCACGGCGTCGATGATCTGCTCCGGGCGCACGGCGCAGCCCGGGGCGTACACATCGACGGGGATGGCCTTGTCCACGCCGCCGATGACGTTGTAGCAGTCGTGGAAGACCCCGCCGGTGCAGGCGCAGATGCCGCAGGCCACGACCACCTTGGGCTCGAGCATCTGGTCGTAGATCTCGCGGACGACGCCGATGTTCTGCTCGTTCACGCTGCCGGTGACGAGGAAGATGTCGGCGTGCTTGGGATTGCCCGTGTTCACCACGCCGAACCGCTCGCCGTCGAAGCCGGGGCACAGCGTCGCTAAGACCTCGATGTCGCAGCCGTTGCAGCTGGAGCCGTCGTAGTGGATGACCCAGGGCGATTTCGATGCGAATGCCATGTGCCTACCTCCTTACAGAAACGCGAGGAACGCGACGTTCACGCCGCCGGCGATAAGGGCCACGAGCCACGCCGACTTGAACATGAACTGCCACTTCACACGCGCGAAGTTGTTGTCGATCCAGATCTCCAGGAAGTACACCAGAAGCACGATGACGATGGCGACCAGAACGGAGACGGGGTTCGCCCACAGGAAGAACATGCCGATCCAGCCGAGGAAGAGCACGTTCTCGCACCAGTGCATGATCTCCACCATGCCAAGCGTCGGCCCGCTCATCTCGGTGGTCATGCCGCGCACGATCTCCTGGTGGGCGTGATGCGACATGGACAGATCGAAGGGCGACTTGCGCAGCTTGATGGTGAGGATGAAGAGCACGCCCAAGAACACGAGCCAAATGGTGCAGATGATCGGGTGGTTGAGCTGGAACACCTCGGCCACGTCGAAGGAGCCCGAGGCCTGGAAGAAGGCCACGGCCATGAGCAGCACCATGGGCTCGTAGCTCATCACCTGCAGCGTCTCGCGGGCCGCGCCCACCTCGGCGTAGGGGCTGCGCGTGGAGTAGGCGGCCATGATGAAGAACAGGCTCGACAGCGTGATGACGAACACGCACAGAAGCAGGTTGCCGCCGGAGTAGAAGATGCCGCCGGCGATGAGCGCGAACAGCAGCGCGCAGGCCACGTAGACGCCTTCCACGGAGTTGACGGAGACGCGCTCCTTCTCGAAGAGCTTGCGCACGTCGTAGTAGGGCTGCAGAAGCGGCGGCCCCACGCGGCCCTGCATGCGGGCCGAGATGATGCGGTCGAGACCGGCCAGGAGGCACCCGATGACGGGGCCCGCCACGGCGAACAGGAGGGTGCCGATGAGTGTCGTAAGCAAAGTCATGAGATCACACCCTTCCTAAAAGCCCATCGGGCCCGCGATGATGGCGACGACGAACGCGGCGGCCATGATGAGCGTGTTGAACGCCACGCCGACCGGCGCGATGCGGGCCTCGCCGAACACGGATTCCATGTACCAGTTGCGCGTCGTGGCCTCAGTGGTGCCCGACAGCGAGTTCTGGAAGGCGCGGGAGTCGTTGTCGCGGCTGATGCCGGCCAGATAGACGTTCGCCCGACGCGATTTCTGCTTGGTTCCAAGGCCGGCGAACAGCACGGCCACCACGATAACGGTGCAGATGGAGGCGAGCCACAGGTTGTCCGTGGCGATATCCTGGCCGAGCATGCCGTAGACGCTGGCCACGTAGGGCTCGACGAGGGTGCCGGAGACGAGCGGCAGGAACACGCAGGCCAGCACGAGCAGGCAGGCCATAAGAAGCAGCGCCGCCCATTCCGTCGGCTTCACCGTGATCTCCACGTTCTCCGGCTCGCCGGCGATGCCGGAGAGCTTGCCGAGCCACTTGGCCCAGAACATGAACGTGGCGGCGCTGCCGAAGGCCAGGATGATGATGAGGGCGACCTGGCGGGTGTCCACGAAGGACACGAGCGTGGCCCACTTGGCGAGCAGCATGCCGAAGGGCGCGATGAACATGCACATGATGCCGAGCATCATGAAGCGGGCCAGGCGCGGCATGCGGTCGAACAGAAGGTCCATGGACTCGATGTCGCGGCTGCCGATGTGGTGCTCGGCGGTGCCGACGCACAGGAACAGGAGCGACTTCGCGATGGCATGGAACAGGATGAGGAAGCACGCGGCCCACACCGCCTCGGCGGTGCCCACGCCGGCGCAGGCCGTGATGAGGCCCAAGTTGGCGATGGTGGAATAGGCCAGCACGCGCTTGGCGTTGGACTGCGAGATGGCCATGAACGAGCACAGCGCGAAGGTGATGCCGCCCACGAGCATGACCATGACCGCCGGCGCCGGCGACACGTGGAACACAGGCGCCAGCTTCACCAGCAGAAAGACGCCGGCCTTCACCATGGTGGAAGAGTGCAAAAGCGCCGAAGTGGGCGTGGGGGCCACCATGGCGCCCAGAAGCCAGGTCTGGAACGGCATCTGCGCCGCCTTGGTGATGCCCGCGAAGGCCAGAGCGGTGACGGCCAAGGTGGTCAGGGCCGGGTTGTTCTGGCCGATGACGAGGAACTCGTAGAACGAGAAAGTTCCCACCGTGAGCGCGCAGCACCACAGCGCCACCAGAAAGCCGATGCCGCCGGCCAGGTTCATGATGATCTGGCGGAAGGCGTTCGCAATGGCCTCCTCGGTGCGGGTGTAGCCGATGAGGAGGAACGAGCAGAGGGTCGTGACCTCCCAGCCGGTGAACATCCACTCCATGTTGTTCGAGAACACAATGACGTACATGGCGGAGAGGAACACAAACATCAGCGCGAAGAACATCGGACGGCGATCCGGCGCCCCTTCCGGCTCATGGGCCTGGAAATCCTCCATGTAGCCCAAGGCGTAGATGCAGATGCCGCTTCCCACCACGCCGATGATGAAGGTCATCAGCAGCGAGAGCGAGTCGAAGTACAGGCCGTAGGGCACCTCGATGCCGTGGGAGAACATGAACTCGAGGATGAGCGTGCCGACCACCTGCACGCCCGCGAGCACGGCGGCCCACAGGTTCTTGTAGCGCACGGCGAACCACACGATGACCGCCGCGATGGCCACGGAGATGCCCGTGCAGATGAAGTCGATGGCCATGCTCTCGAACGCGAAGAGCGTGCAGCTCGCCCCCAGGTTCATGACCACGAGCACGACCGACGCCAGCGCGATGACAACGCCCGACACGCAGACGATGACGCGGCGCGGCCCCTCCTGCCGCACGAATAAGAGCGCGGCGGCCACAATGAGGGGGAACACGATGAGGAAGCCGATCAGTCCGAAACTGAACTCCATTCAGGATCCTCCTAACCTAATATACCGGCCTCTCCGCAGCCTCATAATTTTCTGCGATTAGGCGAGATCCCTCGGATCCTGTTCCCTACCATAGCAAAGGAGGCGCAGGTAATCGCGCCCCCATCCCCCGACTCATGAGCAATACTCGGTAAAAGGGTCATCGTAATTGTGCAGTTGATCAATTTCCGCGAAGCCTCATCCGCTCGCGGCCGAATCGAACCGTCGGCCCAGAAGGGCGCCGGCCACGCCGCCGATCAGCGACGGCAAGAGCCACGCGAAACCGTAGGCGTACAGCGGAGCGGCTTCGACGAACGCGAAGGCACCGGTGAGATCGTGCACCGTGAGGAGGAGACTCGCCGCCACGGCGGCGAGCGCCGCCCCCTTGAACACCCAGGTGCCGCGCAGGTGCTTGCGGAACAGCAGAAGCACCACCGTCGTCATGAACGGCGGGCAGACCACGGACAAAATCGGACTCGCCAGGGCGATGATGTTCGTCAGACCGAGATTGCAGATGAGCAGCGCCGCCACGACGACAATGATAAGGGCCGCCCGATAGCTCACCCGGCGCATGGTGACGCGCTCGACGTAATCGGCCGTCGCGCCGCACAGCCCGATGGCCGTGGTGAGGCAGGCCAGGCCCACGACAATGCCCAGCACGGCCACGCCGGCCTCCCCCATGAGCTTCCACACGATCATGGTGATGAGCTCGGCCTGGCTGACCGTGTGCGGCACAACGCTGGCGGAGGTGGCGCCCAAGTAAGTAAGGCCACCGTATATGACGGCGAGCAGCACGCAGGCCACAAGGCTCGCCCGGGCCGTGACGCGCATCTGATCGCGCTTCTCGCCGTAGCCGGCCGCCCGCACCGACTCCTGCACGAGGATGGAGAACCCGACGACTGCGAGGATGTCCATGGTCTGGTAGCCCGCGAGCACCCCGTCGGCAACGACGGTGTCCGTCTCGGGAGAGCCCACCGGGCCCAGCGGATTCACGATGCCGGCGATGACCATGACCACGATGCCGGCCACGAGAAGCGGCGTGAGCACCTTGCCCACCACATCGATGATGCGCGTGGGCTTAAGCGTCAGCAAGAGCACCACGGCGAAGAACGCGACGGAGAACGGCAAGAGCCCGATGGCATCGCCGAACCAGGGCGCGATGGCCATCTCGAAGGTGGTGGCGGCGCAGCGCGGCGGGGCGATGAGCATGCCCACGCACAGGATGGCGGCGGTGTTCAGCGCCAGGCCGGCCTTCTTGCCCAGGGCATTTTGGATGGAGAGGATGGAGCCTCCCGCGTTGTTGATAGCGAACACGCCCACGCAGGAGACCACCACGTCGAAGAACACGAAGCACGCTAGGCCGAGCGGCCACAGCTCGCCCGACTCCATGCCGAGGTACGGCGGGAAGATGAGATTGCCGGCGCCGAAGAACATGGCGAACAGCGCCAAGCCGACGACCAGCGCGTCTTTGTTCACGGGCACCTCCCCTCTCTCGTCGTCGACGCGGACGTTTTCGCATCTATTGTCGATGAATGGAGGGGTCATGATGACGCATCGGCAGCGCAGTTACCCGCCCAATGCCGAAGCGGCACGAAATCGTCACGGACGATGGAAAGTGCCTGGATTTTTCCCGGAACGCGCCTCTGGGCAACCGTGAGCCGAGGCAACGAAAAGCCGCGCCGATCCGAGATCGCGCAGCAGCAGGGCTATCGGATGGCGTCTCGGGCCGTCTCGCTGAGCGCGATAACGAGGGCGCCGTCCTTGGCGTCCTCAAGCAACGCCGGCATGTCCAGCTCGCCGAAGAAGGCCGCGCGCTTATCGTCGGCGTCCTCCCCCTCGCCGTCGGCCAGCACGAGGACGTCGGCGCCGGCGATGAGCTGGGCCGCGACGTCGGCCGTCTCGCGCTGGAGCACGCGCAGCTCCCCCACCGGCAGATCGGCCTTCACCAGCGCCGTGGCCAGATCCATGGCGAGGTTCTCGGTGTACGTGTCGTTCTCCGGCTCTGCGGCGATCATGAGCAGCCGCGGGTTCTCGGGCCACTGGTCGCGCACGGCCTCGGCCAGTCCCGACCCCTCCCGCAGCGTGGCGAACCGGTACATCCCGCGAATCTCGTAGTCCATCGGCTCCGACGCGACGATAACTTCCATGGTGACCTCCTCGTTGCGCCGTAGCTCAAACGGCAGCATCAAAACCAGTTTGCAAATAGCCTACCATTTCGAACACGCTGAGATCATCGAGTATTTCTATTGCATTATTGACCTCCGATATAATTGCGAAAGGTAGTTAGGGACGGGAAACATCAGAGCTCTTCCAACCAGCCAAAGACCGTTCGGAAAAAATCTCTTGCAATGATGCAACGGTCGGGTTATCATAGCAAAGCTGCTTGAGCGGAAGCTCAAAAGCACCAACGGGTTGTGGCGCAGTTTGGTAGCGCACTTGACTGGGGGTCAAGGGGCCGCAGGTTCAAATCCTGTCAACCCGACCAGAATTCGAAAGCCGGACATCATGTCCGGCTTTTTTGTTTCTTTGGAAGCGTATCGGGACTATGGAGCAAAATGGGGAGCAGAAGTCTTCGAAGCCCTAATCCCCCGCCTGGTTCACCAGGTCGATTAGCTCGCTGCGGGTATGAATGCCGAGCTTTTGGTAGATGCGCTTCACGTGGGACTTCACCGTGTTCTCGGAAACGAACAGACGCTCGCTTATAGCGGGCATCGTGTAGCCCTGGGCGAGCAGAAGAAAGATATCGCTCTCCCGCGGCGTGAATCCGTAGCGCTCTGCCAGCACGGTGCACCGCTGGCAGAGAGCCTCCTCCGGCGTGACGGGCAAGTCCGCACCCTCTTCCGCCATCGCGGCACCTGGTGCACCCGAACGATTGCGGAACAGGACGATGGCGGCCAGAAGCAGCAGGTACACCGACACGAGGGCAATGGCCGTAAGCGCAAGGTCGCCCTGGCGCAGCGTCTCGGCGTTGGCCCACCCCACCAGCGTTCCGGCAAGCTGGGCGGCGCTGGTCGCTAGAAAGGCCACGGAGAACAAGAGGATCGGAGAGGTGCGCGTGCGATGGGCGGCATCGGCGAGCATGCACCACAGGATAATCCCCGCCACCATCGCGCCCACCTGAACGAAGGCGTTCACGATGCCCCCCGCCGCGTTCCAAATGAGCGGCAGCAGCAGAAAGCCCGCGGCCGAAACGGGAAGCGCCACCGAGTAGACACGGGTGAGGTTGGGCAGCTTGCGCACGACGAGCGCCGGCACGAGCAGACAGGCGATGGCCGCCGCGCTCGCCCAGAGCGATGTCTGCTGGAACGTGCCCAGGGATATGTCCTGCAAGCCGGAAATCTGCAGCATGAGGCCGCCCATGAAGCAGAGGATCGTCGTGCCAAGGATCGGATGCCACAGATCGCGGAAGAGCGCCCTCGCCACAGTGGGATCGAGCGTCCACCCGCCGTCCTCCTCGCCCCGCAGGACAAGGGAGCGCTGCGCAGCGAGGGCCGATGCGAGGAAGAGCGCCGCGGCCAAGGGAAGCACGACAGGGCCGGGAAGCAGTGTGGCGACAAAGTAGAGCACGAGGCTCGCACCGTTGCACAGCGTCACGTACAAGTACACTTGACGCAGATCGAGCGTGGCGGAGAACCGCGCCCAGAGGAACGTCACGAGCACATCGCCGCACCCCAGCAAGGCCCCGGACACTCCCAGCCACACCGTGATCTTGGAAGCCTCTACGGCATCGGCGAGGCTCGCGACCATGGCGAGCACGAGCATGCCGCCCAGCAAAAACGCAATGGCGGCGACGAGAAGTGCCCATTCGAACGGCCGCGGGGCGGCCAGGCGCCCCTTCGTGCCAAGGCGCCAGGCCACGCCAACGCACAGAGCGCAGACCCCGATGCGCGCCGCCATGGCGCTGGCCGAGAAAACGACGTTGCCGTCATGACCGATTGCCGAAGAGACGGACGTGAGCGTGGCGGAATGAAAGGCCATGAAACTGAATACGAGGTAGAGGGCATAGCCACCGAAAAAGACGGCGCCTCGGCCCTTCAAACTGCTCAGTATGTTTCTTACGTGATCCATAGATCCCTCCCCACCCCAGTATAGGATAAGTGCGCCCGGCTTTCACGGAAATTGCCGGGGCAGTCGAAAAGCCGCAGATATCTCTTTTTCAGAAGTCGCAAGCAGTCGCCACGTTTCACCTGGGAAAACTCAGGCTTCACCCGATTCAGGTGAAGCGGCGGCAAGGCCGCATCCAGAGATTTCACCACCGATCTGGTGAAGATTTCCCCGCCCAATGACCGTAAAGTCGCCCTCGTCAAAGGCGACGCGAGAAGATGCGATCGCCATCCGTTCCCAAGGGAGGGATACTATGGAGAAGAAATTCAGCCGCCGTCAGTTCCTCGGTCTGGGCGCCACCGCCGCCGTGGCCGCGGGAGTCGCCGGCCTCGCCGGCTGCGCGCCGGCCGCCCCCGCCGCGAGCGAGCCTATGGCTGCGACCGGCACCGATGCGCCGACCCCTGCGGCCAGCACCGCCCCGGGCGAGTTCGTGCCCAACTTCATGGTCGCGCCCGAGGTTCCCGCCGAGGTGGCCGAGACCCTCGAGGCTGACGTGCTCGTCATCGGACTGGGCCTGTCCGGCTGCGCTGCCGCCAAGGCCGCGGCCGAGCAGGGCGCCAAGGTCATCGCCGTCGAGAAGTCCCCGGAGCTGGCCGCCGTCTCCATGGCCGGCGACTTCGGCGTCATCGGCTCGAAGATCCAGAAGGATCTCGGCATCGAGTGGGCCGGCAAGGACGTCATCGTCAACCAGCTCATGAAGGACATGTGCTACCGCCCCACGCCCGACTTCCTCGGCTACTGGTACGACCACTCCGGCGAGGACTTCGACTGGTTCGTCGAGGGCGCCGACTTCGAGGTGCTGAAGAGCACCGCCGCCAACCAGGAGACCGACAAGCCCTGCTACATCCGTCCGAAGTGCTTCCCGCCGCTTGAGGGCTACGACTACAAGACCGAGTACTATCCCTACTTCCACGGCACCATCACCACCAACCCCAACATGCAGTGGACGCTGGAGGCCGCCGTGGCCGCCGCCGAGTCCATGGGCGCCCAGATGATCTACGGCACCTGGGGCGAGCAGCTCATCGTGGACGACGCCGGCCGCGTGACGGGCGCCTACGTGCACGACGCCGACGGTGTCTACACGCAGATCAATGCCAAGGCCGTGGTGCTCGCCACCGGCGACTGGGGCAATAACCAGGACATGCGCGACTACTTTGTGCCCTGGGCCAACGAGTTCATGAGCTTCTACACCACCATGGACGCCGCCGGCAATGTCGGCAACACCGGCGACGGGCATCTCATGGGACTTTGGGCCGGCGCGCATATGGAGCTCGGGCCCCACGCGCCGATGACCCACCACATGGGCGGCCCCCTCGGCGTCGACGGCTACCTGCAGCTCAACATCAACGGCGAGCGCTTCATGAACGAGGACATCCCGGGTCAGAACATCGCCGACCAGCTCTCCCGCGTGCCCGCCGGCCCGAACCCGGCAAGCGGCGCGAACGACCTGCGCTCCTGGCAGATCTTCGATAGCAAGTGGCCCACCGAGATCGACAAGATGCCCGACGGCCACGGTTATGTGAACCACTTCATCCCCGCCGAGGAGGTCGCGAACTACGGCACTGTGCTCGCAGGCTTCGGCTTGGGCTACACCACCCAGGAGATGGTCGAGGGCACCGAGGGCCTCGTCGTGGCGAACACGCTGGACGAGCTGGCCGAGAAGTGCAACCTTCCCGTCGACGCGGTGAAGGCCTCTATCGAACGCTACAACGAGATGTGCGCCGCCGGTCATGACGCCGACTTCGGCAAGGACCCGCGCCGCCTGTTCCCCGTGAGCGAACCGCCCTTCTACGCCTATCCGTTCGGCAGCGCGGGCATGCTCGTGCTCATGGGCGGCCTCGAGGTGAACAAGAAGCTGCAGCCCTTAAACGTCCAGGGCGCCCCCATCGAGGGCCTTTACGCCACCGGCAACGTCCAGGGCGGCCGCTACCTCGTGGAGTACCCCGTGACCGTGGCCGGCATCTCCCTGGGCACCGCCCTCACCTTCGGTCGCTTGGCCGGCATGAACGCCGCCGGCGCCGACATCGAGGCAACGACCCAGGCCTAGCCCAACTGCCTCCCCTCCCAACGAGAAGGCTCCCATGACGGGAGCCTTCTATTGTTTTACGGAACCGTTGCCTTTGAAAGTGGTCTGCTCGAACGGTCGAAGACGTCTTCGGTGCGCTGCGCTATTTCTCGGTGCCGTCGCCGAACAGGAGGTCGCGCTCGTCGCCGGGGAGCTTGGCGCGGGCCTGCTCGCGCAGGTTGTTCAGGCCGGCGAGATACTGACGGTACAGCACCACCGTGAGGTAGCGGCCCGCCGGCGTGAGCGTCAGCTCGTCAGCGTCGTCGGTGGCAAACGCCCCATTGGCGCGCATGAAGGCCATCTCCACGGGCAGCCCGCGCTCCACCGACACGCCGAAGTCGCGCTCGAACTCGTGCTTGTCGAAGCGCAGGCTGTACAGCTGCAGGAGGAACTTGTAGCGCATGAGGTCGCGTCGGGGCAGGTCGGTCTTGCCGAGTAGTGGCGTGACGCCGGCGCGCACCAACTCGCCGTATTCTTCCAAATTGAACGTGTTCACGAATAGGTTGTCACCCAAATGCGTGATGGAGCCGGATCCGATGCCCACGCACTCCTCGTAGGACACGGCGTACTCGTCCACTTCCAGATGTTGCTTGCGCTTAAGGTTCTCGTCGAGCCGGTTGAAGGTCCACAAGGTACGGCGCTCGAAGAAGGGCGCATCACCCCCCGCGAGGATCTCGTCCAAGATATGATAGAAGCGCCGTTCCTTGTCGTAGTCCATCCTCCCCAGCACCTGCTCCATTTTGCGCGTGGTGGCGTGGGACTGGTACAAAGGCGAGAACGTCGTCTGATGGCAGCCGCACAGCGCGATCTTCTCACAGTCGGAGATGAGGATGTCCTCGGTCTGCGTGGGGAAGTTGAAGATCATGTCCACATTGAGCGACTCGAAATAGGGCGCCGCCTCGCCGATGCGCTCGAAGATCTCCTCCCCGCTTCCGTACTTCTGGTAGCGGTCCATCTGGCGCAGAAGCCCGTCGTCGAAGGACTGCACGCCCACCGACAGGCGCTGGATGCGGCCGTGCAGCTTGTCAAGGTACTCCGGGATGAGGTGGTTCGGATTCGTCTCCGAGTTCACCTCCTTCACATGGAAGAGGTCGCGGGCCAGATCGATGGTCTCGCACAGCTCGTCGATGTCCACCGTCGGCGTGCCGCCGCCGACGTACACGCTCTCGAAGTCGTAGCCCTGCGCGGCCAGCATCCGCATCTCCTGGCGCAGGGCCTGGAAGTAGTCACGAGCCCGCTGCTCCCGATAGGGAAAGCGGTTGAAGGAGCAATAGGGGCACAGCCGCTCGCAGAAGGGGACGTGCACGTAAAGCGTGTAGGGGCGGCCGGGCACCGGATCGGGAAGCGCGCCCTCGGGCACGGGATGCAAGGTCAGGGTCTTGTCGGTCATGGCGCGGACGACGGTAGTGAGCATGCGCTCCGAGAGCATCGATACCTCCTGAGTCTATTCAAGCGTAAGGAGGATTTTAGCACTCCCTTTGGGACAATAACCGACCTTTGCCCTAAGGGTATGCGGAACGCACAAACTCGCGGCTCTAACGCTCGAAGCTGGAATTGCAGCCACCCACTTCCCGCATCGCACGCATTCCCGAGAGAGGGGCGGGGTGGGGCGATCACGCGAGCGCCGATCTTCCCACGCCGCCCTGCTCGATGGCGTCCAGCAGCCCCTGGCGATCGTAAACGCCCAGCTTCCGATAGATATTGCTCACATGGTGCTTCACCGTGCCCTGGGCGATGGAAAGCTCATCGCAGATATAGGGAACCGAACGTCCCCGGGCAAGCAGCACGAGCACCTCTGATTCCCGGTTGGTGAGATGCCCCATGGCGGCCACAGCCGCGCACTTCTGCTCGAGGGACTCGTCGGTGCGCTGGGCCCGGGGCGTCACGTAGAGCCGTTGCACATCGGCCATGGTAAAGAACAGCATGCCGATGATGGCAAGCAGCAGCACCGCGACCAGACAGATATCGGTGCGCAGCTGGGCCGTCCAGAACGGCGCGAACAGAAATCCGTCCGCAACCACCGAACCGACGAGCGTGCCGGCGCGGGTCGTCAAAATCGCCACGCCGAAGGAGAGGGCCACGGGGATGCGCCCCCTGAAGGCGATGTCCGTAGAGACGAGCATGAGAAGCATATCGAGGCAGTAGACGCCCATGATGATGAGCCCCGACCCCAGGAAGGGATAGACCGCGGGCTGCAAGAGCAGAAGGACGATCCCCGCCACCATGGCGGGGATGACGGGCTTGTACAAGGTGAGGGCCTCGGAGGGGGACGAGGTCACGGCCATGGAAAGCGTGATGGCGCCGATACCGCCGCCGGCCAAAAGAAGCGATTTCGCCATATGGAACTCGTCGCCCTCGGCGAAGGTTCCCACGATGCCCTGGGTAAGACCCCAGATAACGCTGATGATGAAGAGGCAGACGAGCAGGCGCGCCACCGGTATGGTATGCACATCAAGAGGCACCACCGACGGCTCGCGACGCGGCTCGTGGCGACAGGCGTAGAGCACCGCCGTCGAGATGATCGGCAGCAACGTCGTGGCCATCACGGCTACGGGTTGGGGCATGAAGTAGATCAGGAAAAACAGCACGAACGCAAACGTGTAGGAGGCGTAGAGATGGCGGCCAACGCGACCAGTGGCCAACGCGCTCCACAGCTCGCCCCACATAATAAGGAGAAGAGCGTTGCCGAGAGAGGCTGACGCTGCAGCCATCACGAACACACCAATGCCGACGATTCCCTCCAGAAAATGCAGGGCAACAGGCATGGCGAGCGTGCCGGCCGCCATAAGCGCCGCCGCGAGCACGTAGGAAGAGTCGCGTCCCGCGAAGGGGGCATAGCGGCGCGAGGCCACAACGACGGCCAGATAGGCCGCCGTCATAAGCACGAGCAGGATCAACAGGGCGTTCCCTTGGTCGAAGAGTTTGCCCGAGGTGGGTGCCACGATATCCGTGCACATAGCCACGATCTGCCACGCTTGCCAGAAGCCGAGCCCCAAAAGCCGCCAATCGGCGACGCGATCCGTCATCGCTTCCCTCATCGAGCGCCCCTCCCAAGACCTTCCGCGAAAGCCGCGGCCGCAACCGCGCCCTGCAGCATAGCGCACAGTCGGCCTTCTCGCGGGCCGAGCTGTTTCCTTCTCTTCCAAAACTACCAAAGTACCCAAAAATGGCTATGGGCCACTTCGGCTCATTTTTGCCTGAACGGGGAAAATGAGCCCCTTCGGCAGATGAATGGCACCTGACATTTTGTCAGTCTATAGGGCGGGAGGGCAATGCCGAGACGGGAAGACGCAACCGTTTCCGATCGGTGTTCCCCTAAGGACAGACGCGAGGCGGAGGGCTTCGCGCTGAGAAGAAAGGGAGATCCTATGACCGACATCAGTGCCAAGGGTTTGTCGCGCCGCGCCTTCTTCGGCCTGGGCGCCACCGCCGCCGCAGGAGCCGCCGTGGCCGGACTGGCCGGCTGCTCCCCGGCGCCCCAGAGCGATGCCGCCGCGCCCGCAACCACCGGCGACACCACCATGCCCGCTACGGGCACCGCGACCTACGAGTGGGAGATCGCGCCCGAGCCCATCACGGACATCGCCTCCACGGTGGACACCGACATCCTCGTCATCGGCGCCGGGCTTTCCGGCTGCGCCTGCGCGGCCGCTGCGGCCGAGAAGGGCGGCAAGGTGACCGTCGTCGAGAAAACGGGCAGCTTCAATGGGCGCGGCGGCGGCTTCGGCGCCATCAACTCGCGCTACATGGAGGCCCAGAACATCGTCGTGGACAAGGTGAACGCGAAGCAGCACTGGATCGCCCAGTGCGCCAGCCGCACCAACGAGGACCTTATCGTGAAGTTCTTCAACAACTCCGAGGAGGCCTCCAACTGGCTCATCGACAAGTGCGAGGCCCTGGGCGGCTCCGCCATGGTGGGCGCGTTCTACAGCCACGACGACGTCTACGCCGAGCAGCCGGGATACCATATGTTCATGATCCCCGAAGAGGCCGGCCTCACCTCCACCGGCTTCGCCGGCGCCGAGCTGTGCTACCTGGACGCTGTGAAAGACGGCGCCGAGTTCGTGTTCGATTCCCCCGCCGTGCAACTCGTGAAGGACGACTCCGGCAAGGTGTGCGGCTGCATCTGCGAGACCTCCGAGGGCTACGTACAGTACAACGCTGCCAAGGGCGTCGTGCTCGCCACCGGCGACATCGGCGGCAGCCCGGAGATGTGCGAAGCCTACGCCCCCATCTGCGCCGAGTACGGCCAGCCCCGCAGCCAGTACACCCCGGCCGGCGTGAACACCGGCGACGGCCACAAGATGGGCATGTGGGTCGGCGCGCAGCTGCAGGATCTCCCCTTCCCCACGATGATGCATCCCCAGGCCTTCTGCTGGTTCCACGGGCCCTTCCTATTCGTGAACGACAACGGCGAGCGCTTCATGTGCGAGGACACCTGGGTACAGGGCAAGTCGCTGGCCATCAACAAGCAGCCCAACGGCGAGGCCTGGTCGGTCTTCGACGCCAACTGGCCGACGGACCTCGTGAACGGCCTGCCCTACGGCGGCGGCATGTTCTGGGACTCCTTCCGTCCCTACGGCAGCGATCTTGAGCTGGCCCCCGAGTACTTCAAGACCCAGATTCCGCTGTACATCGAGCAGGGCATGGCCTATGAGGCCGACACCATCGAGGAGCTCGCCGGCAAGATCGGCTGCGACGCCGCGACGCTCACGGCCACGGTGGACCGCTACAACGGCATGTGCGAGGCGGGCGAGGACACCGACTACTACAAGAAGCCCGTATTCCTCACGCCCGTGAAGCAGGGCCCCTTCTACGCCCTGAAGGTCGGTCCGGCGCTGCTCGCCGTCTGCGGTGGCCTGAAGTGCAACAATGACTTCCAGTGCCTTGATGAGAACGGCGAGGTCATCGAGGGCCTCTACGTGCTCGGCAACATCATGGGCGACATCACCGCGGTGGACTACCCCATCAACGTCGCCGGCAACTCCCACGGCCGCTGCATTACCTTCGGTTACCTGCTCGGCCACGAACTCGCCGAGGCCTAAGCGCCCGCGCGCGAAACCGCTTACTCCGCTGCGGCCTCCCCCTCCCTGCGGCTGCGGCATTCCAGCTAGAAAGGCTCTCTTCGTAGAGCCTTTCTCTTTGTTTCTGCCCAAGCGACCCTGCCATGCTGCAGTCTGGGTGAGCGGCGGCGTATTACATTTGGAAAATGTGCTTTTCTGGAAGCTCTGCTCCGGGGAAGCTACGCGGCCTTTCAAAAAAGCACATTTTCCAAGTCGCTCTCGACCTTTGCTGGGATAGCTTGAAGGGTATTCCGAGAAAATACCAGTTCAACATCCTATGAAATCTCTCGATATTGAAATGCGAGCCGATAACCATCCGCTTCAATCTGGAATATGTGCTTTTCTGGAAACGCCGATTTGGAATATGTGCTTTTTTGAGTGCAAGACTCGGGCTCATGCAGAATTCAGTCCAAAAAAGCACATTTTCCAAACGAGGGCACCACTACCGGCCAATCCAGAATTGTCTTCCGGGCGAACAACCTAACTTACAAGCGCGAGCGGCGCAGTCCTGTCCTATTCCGCATTGACCACGCAAGGGACGAGCTCAGCGGACACCGCAATCGGACCAACCGTCACGACTGTCGCGTCATTGCTGCCGCTTTCTCAGGGCCGCCTGCTCAACAGAGCTCATAAGCTCTTGCTTAGTATGGACGCCCGTCTTTGCATAGATGCGCTTAACATGGGCCCAGACGGTGTTTTCGGAAATCACGAGATCCTCTGCGATGTAGCGCGCCGAGCGTCCACGGGCCAAATAGCCCAAGATCTCCCTCTCGCGCCGCGTGAGTCCATTTTCGCCGGCAATTACCTCAACGCCGCTCTCTAGAATATCGTCGATCACTCTCAGCTCGTTTTGGATTTCTTCGGCGGAACCCTGGGTAAAAGCATTCGCTTCGTGCTTGCTCTCGCACTTCGAAGCGTCCTCTCGAACATCGACCCCACTCCGCGCACTCTCATCCGCATCAGTCGTCGACCGGCGCTGAATCTTCCGAAGCCCGAACATGAAGACACCAGCCAACGGATAGATGGCCGCAAAGGCAAGGAGAGTGAGCAAGGAAAGGCCGTAATCAACACTCAGAGCTCGCAATACGCTGCCAATGCCTAGGCCCGCAAGGAGGGAAAGAGCCGAACCTCCCAAATAAGCACCCGCGAGAAGGTAGGCAGAAAGATCGAGGCGGCGCGAACAGTCGACGATGTAGAGTAAGAACACCATGCCGCAGACGTCGTAGCAGACGATCACGATAAGACCGACAAGTCCTCCCAGCGCATCTCCGAAAAAGGGCAGAAGCGACAAAACCACAAGCAGCAACGGCAGACAAACCCGATACACCGACGTCGGATGGGGACGCCTGAGGGCGACGATCGCCATGAGCAGCGTGACGAGCGTCGCGACGGCAAGCGGCACCCACATATTCACATCGCCGACCAAATGCTCCGATTGCGAGCCGAGCACGGCGGTATGCAAAATACCGACGACCCCCACAAGGACAAATACGCAAAGGTACGCGAGAGCCAGATCGCGTCGCTTTGGCGAATCGGCGGGCGCGAGAATGTTCCTCGCAGGAAAGACCATACCGCGCTTCTTGTAGGCGAGCAGCAGGGCCGAGAGGCACACTGCCACGATCGGCGCCCCGAAAGCCCAAAAGCGATCGACACCGACTGCCAGGGGAATGAGGACGCACTGGACGATGAGGGCACCGATGATCTGGATGGTCGGCGCGGCCACATCTCGTTCAGCGGAGAGCACATCGAGCCACACGATATTGAGAACCGTAGAGGAGAAGCCGCAGAGTAAGCCGCAGACAAGAGCGAGAGCATCCTCGGGAAGACCAGGGAGCAAATTCGCACCACCAAAGAGAAACCCTAGGGACAGCGCGAGCACGGCAGGATATTGCTTGAGTGATCCAGGCGAAAGACGCCCTCTGCGCGCCCCGAGCACGATCAGAGACGCCGTGGCAAGCGAGGCGACGAGCATGGGGGTCATAAAGCTCAGCTCCGAGATAAAACCGACATTGGAAAACACCGACCCCATCGCCGTCAAATAAGCCACGCCAAGCGCCGTCTTGCAGAGACCGAAGCCGAGCACTCCTGCCAATGTTTTCGCCAGCCCGTCGGCCATCGACACCTCCCCTTTCGCAATTTGGACTATTCTACTGCTCGCACATGCTCGCCCATAACCCGAATGCCTCATTTTTTACAAATGCGAATACTGCATGGATCTGAACTGGCCTTACTCTGAAAGATACCTAATTTTCGGTCATGGAAGCAGAGGCATCGCTCGCAAGAAATGCACCGATTTTCGGGGTCGCGGCCGCCGCGATTGCGTTCCATACTTCCAAAGGTCCACGCCGCGCAAGCACTGAGTCGCGGCACCAACAATCCCAAAAGGAGGGAATGCGCTTATGAAGCTCAATCGCAGGGACTTTATCATGGGGTCCTTGGCTCTCGGTGGAGCAGCCGCCGTCGGAGGGCTGGCCGGATGCTCCGCCCCAAAGCAGACGCCATCTGATCAAGGAGCCATGCCGGACACCGGCGCCGAGAAAGGGATCCCCGAAATCTTCACTGACGGCAAATGGATCGGCACGGCCATGGGCCACGACGACGAGCTGATTGCCGAGGTAGTTGTGGCCAACGGAGACCTCGCCTCGATTCGCGTGCTGCGATGCGACGACACCATTGGCATCGGCACGACGGCGGCCCCCATGATGGCGGCGCGAATCCTCGAGGCGAAAAATCTCGACGTTGATGTCGTCTCGGGCGCGACGACCACTTCCATCGCCGTCAGGAACGCCGTCTCGGATGCAATCATGAACGCCGGCGGCGACCTGGCGACCTTCAGCCTGGGAGCCGCAGAGCCGAGCGGCGGGACCGACCAAGCCGTCGAGGTGGATGTTGCGCTTGCGGGGGCCGGCACCGCAGGACTCATCGCCGCCGTCCGTCTCCTGGAAGCCGGCAAGTCGGTCGTCCTCTTCGAGAAGCAGGACATCGCGGGCGGCTCGATGCCGATGACCTACTCAGGCGTGGCGGCTGCGGAATCGGAGCTGCAGGCGAACTACGCAGTCGGACGGCACGACGAGAACCCCATGTTCAGCAAGGCAGGCATGTTGGCGATCATGAGCAAGTACCTCGTGCCCGAGAACGACCGTTTCGATGGCGCGATGCCCTATCAGACCGCGATGTACGACAATTCCGGCAAGCTCGTGGACTGGCTGCATGGCATGGGCGTTGGCTTCTACAGCCTCGGCGTGAACCCAGCCTACGGCGTAACTCCCTATCTTGCCCCCGGCTGCTATATGGGCGGCTGCGGATACGCCAAGGACTTCCTCGTCGACCGAGTGGGCGCGCTTGGCGGCCAGATCATCTATGCTACCAAGGTCACTGAGCTCTCGCAGGATTCGGACGGGCGCGTGACCGGCCTTCTGGCTGAAGGGCGCGACGGATCCACCTGGACGGTGACCGCGAAGGCCGTCTGCCTCACTACCGGCGGATTCGCCGCGAATCCCGAGATGATCGCCGAGCACTATCCCGAATACGCCGAGTACAAGTTCAACTGCGCGCCGGGATCCACCGGCGAGGGCATTCTCATGGGCCAGAAGGCCGGCGGTGCCGTGGAATGCATGGGCCGCGAGCTCGGAGCGTTCCTCTCGACGACGAGCCAAGCAGGCTCCAACTTCGAGATCGCCTTCCTCTACCAGACGACACCGGGCATTATCGTGAACGCCTCGGGAGCGCAGTTCGGCAACATGATGTCCGACAATCACGGGATGCTCGGACGTGGCTTGCGCGATGCGGCCAACGGGGGCGCCTTCTTCTATATCACCGATGAGTCGGGGCGCATCACCACCAATAAGAATGAGTTCTACGCCATGGACACTTACAAGTGTCTCGAACGACGCGGGGACATGGTTCACTTCGCCTCAGTCGAAGAGGCGGCCGCGGCGCTCGACCTGCCCCAGCTGGAGGCCACCATCGAGGCCCACAACGCCCATGCCCTCGCCGGCGAGGAAGACGAGTTCGGGCGCAAGAACCTCCCCTACCTCGACACCTACAACGGCATCTGGATCGTCAGTTGCATTCCCACCTTCTACCTGACGACCGGAGGACTGGCCATCGACACTGCGGGGCACGTGCTCACTGAAGACGGAAAGCCCGTAGCGGGTCTGTATGCCGCCGGTGACGTGTGCGGCTCCATCGAGGAGAAGGACGGCCGACCCTACGCCATGGGATTCGACGCCGCCATGAACTACGGATACCTCATGGCGGAGGCCGTTATCGCCGATCTCTAGCGGCTCGCTTCGCCACCTCTTTCTCTTGCGCCGGGAGCCTTCAGGTTTCCGGCGCCTCGCCTTTTCGGGAACCCCCTATTCCCCATCGCCCACGTAAGGGGCGAGCACGGCGGTGAGGACCTTCAGGTGGGCCTTGCTGCGGTTCAGGCAGGGGACGTAGATGAAGGCCTCGTCGTCGGAGCGCTGGCGGTGAGCGCTTCTTCACCACTGTCGACAGCCTAAGAATGAACGCCAAATCGCAGATTCTCGACGTGAACGACCCGCCCATCACCAACATGTACGCTGTCAGCTACGATGCCGGCGGCTTGCGCCCGTAAAAAGAGGCGCTCCGCAGAGCGCCTCTCAGAGGGAGGGTACCTTGCCGAGCGCGATTACAGCCGCGTCTCCACCGCGTGCAGAACGGCCGTGCGACCCGAGTAGATATTGTGGGCGCCGCACGATCCAGAGATGTTCATCGTATAGACGTTCGCCCAGATCATCGCGCCTTCGACGCCAACAGCATAGAGGCCGGCGATGGGTTCTGCCTGCTCGTCGACCACATTGAAGTTGCGGTCGGTCTTCAAAGACCCCATGGTCTTTCCCAGGCTGCTCTTGATCTCTACGGCATACACCGTGCCCTCCATCGCGAGCGGGCGCATGAACTCCGAGGCTTTGCCGAAATCGGAGTCGTCGCCGGCCTCGCAGCAACCGTTGTAGCTCTCAAGCGTCTCGCTGAGAATCTCGGCATCGGCTCCAATCGACGAGGCAAGGTCTTTCCAGTTCGACGCCTTGAAGATGATTCCCTTGGCCTGGCCGTCCTCCAGCTCCTTGAGTCCCTGAGCGTCGCCGGCAACATAGTCGTTCATCATGGCTTCGTCCATGAGGATGAATGCCTGCTTGCACATGCGGATGGGGTTGGCCGTAATCATATGGTTCGCCAGGGACAAGTCCTCGTTGACGAAGCGCTCTCCCCGCTCGTTCACCCACAGCACCCAGGGAATGTTGGCCAGGGAGTTCATGACCGAGCAGAAATAGCCGCCCTCGAAGAACGCGGGCAGATCGGGGACCGTCGTGCCGCCGAGCATGCCCATATTCGAAGTATTGCTGGCGCCTCCAACGGCGATGGCCATATCATGGCCCGAGCCGTCGCAGCCCATGGTCGTGGGGATGCAGTTCTCCTCGGTGTACCCGAACTCGGCGAGCAAATCGAGACGCTCGGCGTAGCCGCCCGTGGCCAAGATAACCGCGCGCGTATTGACCTGGACAACGGTTCCGTCGGCCTTCGTCGCGAACAGACCGACAACAGAGCCGCCCTCATCGCAGATGAGCTCGTCGGCATGGGTGTCGAAGAGGAACTCCACCCCTTCGCCGACGGCCGTCTCGTTCATGGGCACGATATAGCTCTCGGCGCCCGTGCCGGTCTCGAACCAGTGGAAAATCGGATGGAAGCCCACATAGTTGTCGACCTTGCCGAAGCGCACGCCCTTGGACACAAGCCAGTCGATATCCTCACCCGATGCCTTCACCAAATCTCGGAGCACCAAGCCGCTGTTGCGGTACTGGTTCTGCTCAAGCTCGGTACGAATCATCTCGCCCATGGACACTGTGATGTTTTGATCTTTCTGAATCTGGGAATTCACGGCGAACAGGCCCTCGACGCCGCCCGCTGCGCCGCCGGCGATGCTCTTCGCCTCGATGCAGATAACCGATGCGCCCGATTCGGCTGCCTGAACACAAGCGGCAAGGCCTGAGCAGCCAGCGCCTACAACGGCAATGTCAAATTCGAGCGTCTCGTCCGGCACCGGCGCTTCCGACTGGTCGCTTCCCGTGGCGGAAAGCTCGGCTTGCTTTCCATCGTCCTTCGGCGCGCAGCCGCTCATCGCCACGGCGCCCGTGGCAAGGATGGCTCCCATACCGCCAATAAAAGCCCTTCTCGTTACCTTCTCCATTTCCCGCTCCTTTCGAGATGCGCCAACTTCTGTTGACTCGTTGCATTCTAGGAAGGAGGAAAACGAAAAACAATGTCAATATAGACACTCATTTGCTCAATAGTTATGGCTGTTCAAAAACTTTTTTTGATTTTAATAATGACGGTTTTTGTTAAAACGACTCAAGTAATGTAGCGTGATTGCGCTTGAGGTTGTAGTACATCCGCGAGTGCCATGCCCTCAGAATCATCACCGCCTCATCTGTGCCAGGGTTGTGCGCGGGAATCGTAATGGCATCCAAAGCGGGCAAGGCCCGATCGAGCGTTCGCTGGCCTTTGGCCGTAAGGCCGACCAGCACCGAGCGACTGTCGAAGGGATTGGGCATCTCTTTTGCCAGGTGCGCCTCGCAAAGCCGCCGCTTGCTCAGCGACACATGGCTGCGCGGCGACAGGAGCCTGTCTGATATATCCTGTATGCGCAAACTGGGAACCCCGGAAAGCGCATGGAGCACGCGGAACTCGTTGAACGCCAAGCCGCACTCTTTTCTCACGCAGCTCCGCCACCGCTCCAAGATGGCTCTCGTGAAGAGGGTGAACTCGACGCCCTGACCGTCTGCCGGCACCCGCCTCAACTCGAAATCAGCCTCATGCCCGCGCAGGATGTCGAGGTTGCCGCCTATGCCCGTGCTGAGATAGTGATTGTACTCGACATCGGGCAACGACTCCTGCGCCACCCCCTTCGAGAAGGCGAAGAGGTCGCGGCAGCATTCCTCGGCCAGCAAGCGGCCCTTCTCGGTAAGGGAGAGTCTCGCCCGCCTCCTGTCCTCATCGCTGCTTTCCGCCGCGAGAAGAGACCGGTCGATCAACGGGGGGGACCATATGCCAAAGTGTGCTCGTTTTCAGCATGAGGAAGTCGGAGAGCCGATTGAAGCCAAGGGGCGTCTCGGCCTCCCACAGACATAAGAGCAGCTCGTATTCTGTCACCGACAGACCGAAACGAGCCCGGCAGAACAGACTGCTGTACCTCGATAGCTCCGTATAAATTGCGGCAAGCTGAGCGGAGAAGCCTATGGTTTCGCCCGCGCTGTAATCATCCACGCTTTGCCCTCCTGCTATGACTTACAAAGCGCTCAAGCCTCATCTCCCACGTAGGGAGCGAGGATATGAGTGAGCACCTTGAGGTGCGCCCGGGATTTGTTCAGGCAGGGAACGTACACGAAAGGCTCGTCGGCCTCAAGCTGGCGGTGGGCGCCGCGGCGAAAATCCTCCGCCGCGCGCTTCATGCGCACGGTCTTCGCGATGTCGCGGTGGGCTTCCAGGTGCGCGTCGCAGTGAGCCGCCCGCTTGCCGGTGTTCTCCAAGGCGCCGGGCTCCTCGTCGGCATCCACCAGCTCGCCAGCGAGCGCCGCGCGGTAGATGGGCTCCAGCTCCTGCGGCACGTCGTAGAGCGTCTCCAGGCAGTCCACCGCGAAATTCGGGCACACCACGTACAGGCGGCTGCCCGGCTCGGCAGCCTGGGCCAAGCGTACGAGCGTGGGGCGCGTGAAGGGCGAAAGCCACGTGCGCCCCTTATCGAAGCGGCTCTGGTAGCTGATGGTCCAGCTCCGGCGGTCAAGCCCTAACTCTCCGGCTATGGCCAAACTCGTGGCCCCGGTCTGCAGCTCGTAGGTATCCCCCGCCTCGATATCCTTCAACGGGATGGAGTGGAACGAGAACAGGAGCCGATCCCCCGACTCTTCGGAAAAGCCCGCGTTGCGGATGGAGGCGGCCACAGCCCGGACGTAGGTGGCATCCTCGCCGTAGCCGTCGACAAGGCGCACATCGCCCTTGAACCGGGCCCGCCGCACGGCCTTGGCCACACCGTCGCTCACCGAGCCGGTGGTGGAAAACGCCGACTGAGGGTACATGGGCAAAACGACAAGCTCGGTGCAGCCCTCCTCCTTCAGCTCCTTCACCGCCTGCTTGAGGGAGGGCTTTCCGTAGCTCATGCCGGCGCGCACGACGACGGGCAGCCCCTGCTCGGCATAGTAGTCGTTCAGGCCGCGCTCCAGGGAAGCCGTAATGGCAACGAGAGGCGAACCTTCTTCGGTCCAGATCTTCTGGTACTTCTCCGCCGAGGCGCGCGAGCGCTTGCGCAGGATGGTCGTATGCAGCAGCGTCCACCACACCGGGCGCGGCATGGGGCAGATGCGCGGATCCATGAGGAACTGCGAGAGGTACTTCTTCACGGCCTTTCTCGTGGGAGCCTCGGGCGTTCCCGTGTTCGCAATGATGATGCCCACCTTGCGCGGGGCGGCGGCCTGCTTCCTACTCATCGGGTACCTCTCCTTCCACGGAAGGGACGGGCGACGTTGCCATGAGCTCGGCCACCTCGCGCCCCGCCTCGGTCTTTCCCAGCGAGCGCGCGGCCAGCGAATCGAGCGCTTCCTGCAGGTCGCGCGGCAGATTGTCGGCGAAGGCCATGGGCTCGCCGGTCGTCGGGTGCTCGAAGGCGATGCTGTAGGAGTGTAGGAACTGGCGGCGCAGCCCCAGCTGGGCCCGGGCGTCGCGGGGGCCGTGGGCGTTGTACACCGGATCGCCCACGATTGGATGGCGCGTGTACTGCATGTGCACGCGGATCTGGTGGGTGCGGCCCGTGAAAAGCTTGCACTCGATGAGGCTGTAGCCGTCGTCCTTGGGGCCGGCCTCGAAGCGCTCGAGCACGCGAAACGTCGTGATGGCCTCCCGGGCGCTCGGCACGTCGCGCACGGCCATGCGGCACCGCTCGTCGGCGGAGCGCGCGATGGGCGCGTCGATCATGCCGGTGTCGTGGGCCATGATGCCGTGAACGAGCGCGATGTAGTGGCGGTCGACGGCGCGATCTTGAATTTGGGCCATAAGTTCGCGCCCGGCCTCATCGGTCTTAGCCGCCAGCATGAGGCCCGAGGTGTCGCGGTCGAGCCGGTGCACGATGCCGAGCCGGTCGGCCTCCTCGCCCTGCACGTTGCAGAGGTTGTCCTCGCCGCAGTGCCAGATAAGCGCATTGACCAGCGTGCCGTGGGCATGATCGACGGAGGGGTGGCAGACGAGCCCGATCTGCTTCGAGAGCACGAGCATGTCCTCGTCTTCGAAGCGCACATCCAAGTCGATGGGCTCGCCGTAGACCACCACGGACTCCGGCTCGTCGTCCACCTCGTAGACGATGGTGTCCCCCGCCGCCACGGCATGCTTTTTAGAAACCGTGGCGCCGTTCACGAAGACGCGGCCCTCCTCGATGGCGCGCGCGGCGGCCGAGCGGGAAGCGTAGAGCCCCCGGGCAGCGCACAGGGCATCCAAGCGGCTTCCGGCGTCCTCGGTGGCGACGATATGGCAAAGCGAGCGTGACATGGCATCCATTCTATCGACGTCCTGCCAGAGGGTCATCCCCCGAACAGGTTACTTCTCCTCCGATGCGACCTCCTTCGCGGGCGCATCCTTCCTCATGGACCAGAGCATCCCCGCGAAGAACAGCACGAACCCGCAGGTAACCCCGATGTCGGCAACGTTGAACGTAGGGAAGCTGATAAACACCGTGTCGATGAAATCGACCACGTAGCCCAACGTGAAGCGGTCGAGCGCGTTGCCCAAGCCGCCGGCCACAATCAGCGCGATCCCCACCGTCTCCATAACGCCGGCGCGCCTGCCGGCCGTGAACAAATACACCGTGAGCGCGACGCAGACGAGCACCGACATCACTCCGAGGGCGAAGGTCGATTCATCGAACATACCCCAGGCGGCACCGGTGTTGTGCACCAGGCGGAACTGCACCAGACCAAGAAAGGGACCGGCCACCACCTGGCCCACGGAGAAGCTGTTGAAGTAAGCTTTCGTGGCGATGTCGAGGACAAGCCACAGAGCGGCAAGAGGAACGAAGATGGCGGCGTTGCGCTTGCGCCGGCTGGGAAGCCTCTCCTCCACGGCAGAGGCCTCCCCTTGCTCTTTCTCGATGGTTAACGTCTCGGGAGCGGCCACTTACTCGGCCCCGCCCTCGATGGCGTCCAGCGCATCCCCGCAGCGCTCGCACACGTCCGGATGACGCGGGTTGCCACCGAGCTCGCGAATGTTCCAGCAGCGCGGGCACTTCTCGCCCTCGGCCACCGTGACCGCCGCCGTGATCTCGTCGCCGTCGCCTTCCACAAACTGCACCGAGGCCACTATGAACAGCTCCTCGAAGACCGACGGGTCGAAGGAGCCGGCCGTGGCCACGAGGGCCGCCGGCGCCGTCACGGTAAGCGATGCCTCCTGGCTCTTGCCGATGATCTTCTCGTTTCGGGCCTCTTCCAGCGCCTTGGTGACCACCTCGCGGACGGCCATCATCTCCTCCATGGTAGCCACTTGCGCGCCGGCGTCGGCGGGAAGGGCGGGCACGAAGTCGCGCGCGGTGGGCCAACCGGCCAGCTGCACCGAGGCCTCGCGGCCCTCGATGTCCCTGAAGGCCGGCGGGTAGCACTCCCACACCTCGTCGGTGGTGAACGACAGGATGGGTGCCATGACGCGCACGAGCACCTCCAGGATGTTCATGAGCACGGTCTGCACGGCCCGGCGTCGCGGCGAAGCCGGCGTCTCAGCGTACAGGCGATCCTTGGTGACGTCCATGTACACGGCGGAGATGTCGTTCACATAATCGTACAGGGCCCGGTAGACGCTGTTGAAGCGGCAGGACTCGTAAGCGGCCTCCACGTCGGCGAGCAGCTGCGAGAGACGCACCATCGCCCACTGGTCGAGCGGCTCCAGCGCGTCCCAGTCCCCCACGAAGTCGTCCGGCGTGAAGTCGTTCAAGTTGCCGAGCAGGAAGCGGAAGGTGTTGCGGAAGCGACGGTAGGCGTCGGAGACCTGCTTCAGGATGTTCTCGGAGATGGACACGTCCTGGGAGTAATCGCAGGAGGACACCCAGAGGCGCAGCACATCGGCGCCGAACTTGCTGCACATCTCCTCCGGATCGATGCCGTTGCCGAGCGACTTCGACATCTTGCGACCCTCTTCGTCCACGGTGAACCCGCAGTGCATGACCGACCTGTACGGCGGCACGCCGTAGGCGCCGATGGAGGTGAGCAGCGACGACTGGAACCAGCCGCGGTGCTGGTCGGAGCCCTCCAGGTACATATCGGCCGGGAAGGTGAGCCCATCAGCTTCGGCACGGTGGCGGCAGACGCTCGTGTGCGAGACGCCGGACTCCCACCACACGTCCAGGATGTCCTTCTCGGGGATAAGCTCGGTACCCCCGCACACCTCGCACTTGGTGCCGCGCGGCAGATAATCGCTTGGCGCCTCGGTGAACCAGGCGTCGGCGCCCTTGGTGTTGAACAGCTCGATCACCGCGTCGAAGGTCTCGGCCGTGGCCACCGTGTTGCCGCACTTGGCGCACTTGAACACGGGAATGGGCACGCCCCAGCTTCGCTGGCGCGAGATGCACCAGTCGGGACGGTCGGCCACCATGGCGCCGATGCGGTTCTTGGCCCAGGCGGGAATCCACTCCACCTCCGAGTTGATGGCGCGCAGGGCGTCCTCGCGCAGGGCGTTCTTGTCCATGGAGACGAACCACTGGTCCGTGGCGCGGAAGATGACCGGCTCGTGGCAGCGCCAGCAGTGCGGGTAGGAGTGGTTGATCTTCTTCTCGGCCACGAGTGTGCCCTGCTCGCGCAGCCAGTCGATGATGACGGGATTGGCCTCGTCGGTGGAAAGGCCGGCAAACTGCCCCGCCTCGCCGGTGAACACGCCGTTGTCGTCCACGGGCATGAGCATGGGAATGTCGAACTCGAGCGCGACGAGGTAGTCGTCCTGGCCGTGGCCAGGGGCCGTGTGCACGGCGCCGGTGCCCGTATCCAAGGTGACATGATCGCCGTAGATGACCGTGCCCTTGATGTCGCGGCGCACGGGGGCGGTGTAGGTGAGGCCGAACAGCTGCTTGCCCGTCAGCGTCACCGGCTCGCCGTCGGCACCGCGGACGAAGTCGTAGTCTTCCCAGCCGGCCACCTCGGCCACCGTTTCCACGAGCTCCTTGGCCATGATGAGGTTGTCGCCGCCGACGGTGACCATGACGTAGTCGGCGTCGGGCGCCAGCGACACCGCCGTGTTCGCAGGAAGCGTCCAGGGGGTCGTCGTCCAGATGAGCAGATAGGCGGCGCCTTCGGCTCCGGAGGCCTCGAACACGCCGGGCATCGCATCCAGCTTGAACTTCACGTAAATGGAGGGCGACACCTCGTCGCCGTACTCGATCTCCGCCTCGGCGAGCGCCGTGTGGCAGTGGGTGCACCAATGGATGGGCTTGCGGCCGCGGTAGACCGAGCCCTTCAGGTACAGATCCTTGAAGATCTCCACGTTGCCGGCCTCGTAGTTCGGAATGAACGTGAGGTAGGGATGCTCCCAGTCGGCGTTCACGCCAAGCCGCTTGAAGCCGTTCCTCTGGATATCGACGTACTTCTCCGCCCACTCGCGGCAGCGCTGGCGCAGCTCCACCTGGGAGATCTCGGCCATCTTCTCGGGTCCGAGCGTCACTTCCACCATATGCTCGATGGGCTGTCCATGGCAGTCCCAACCGGGGATGTAGGGGGTGAAGTACCCGCGCTGGGCGTGGCTTTTAACGACGAAGTCCTTGAGGATCTTGTTGAAGGCGTGACCGATGTGAATGGGGCCGTTGGCATAAGGAGGGCCGTCGTGCAGCACGAAGGGCTTGCCGTCGGCGTTCTTCTCCAGCACACGGCGGTAGATGTCCATTTCCTGCCACTGGGCGAGCCGCTCGGGCTCGCGGGCCGGCAGGTTCCCCCGCATGGGGAAATCGGTCTCGGGCAGGTTCATGGTGTCCTTGTAGCTGTTCGACACAGTTCGTCCCTCTTCCACGTCTCGGGTTCCTCTATATCACGGCCGTCGAAGTGCGACGGCGGCGCCTGTGAGCGTATCTTGCAAAGTATACGGCAAGGGGGCGCGACGCGGACAATGGTTACAACTTTTTCTCAGGAAAGGCTTCATTAGCCGCAGCAGGTGCAATGGGCCCGATTTGCGCTAGAATATCGGATGCGCAGCAGCGTGCCGCAAAATGCAGCCCCCTACCCGATAAGGAGCCCTCCATGGCCTTCGCCATCGTCACCGATTCCTCCTCCAATCTCACTGAGGAGGTTATCGACCAGTTCGACCTGCATATCCTTCCGCTCACGTTCATGGTGGATGGCGAGGAGCATCACAGTTACCTCAAGGGGCAGAAGACCGATCTTAAGCAGTTCTACACCATGATGCGCGAGGGCAAGGTCATCACGACGTCGCTGCCGAATCTGAAGGACTCCCGCGAGCTGCTGGAGGGGCTTCTTGCCTCGGGCCAGGATGTGCTCTACATCGGGTTCTCCAGCGGGCTTTCCGGCACCTACCAGGCCATCGACCTTCTGCTGGCCGAGCTGGCCGACGCCTACCCGGACCGCACGGTGCTCGCGGTGGACACCCTGGCCGCCTCCATGGGCGAAGGGCTGCTCGTCTGGTACGCCGCCAAGATGCGCGAGGAGGGTGCGTCCATCACCGAGGTTCGCGACTGGCTGGAGGCCAACAAGCTGCACCTGGCCCACTGGTTCACCGTGGACGACCTCATGTTCCTATTCCGCGGCGGCCGCGTCTCCCGCACGAGCGCCTGGGCCGGCACCCTTCTGAACATCAAGCCGGTCATGCACGTGGACGACGAGGGCCACCTCATTCCGCTGGAGAAGGTGCGCGGGCGCAAAAAGTCGCTGAAGGCGCTGGTCGATCACATGGCGCAGACGGCCACCTCTCCCGTGGCGGATCAGACCGTGTTCATCAGCCACGGCGACTGCATCGAGGACGCCGAGTACGTGGCCGACCTCGTGAGAGAGCGCTTCGGCGTCACCGACATCCTCATCAACTACGTGGATCCGGTCATCGGCGCCCATTCCGGCCCCGGCACTATGGCCCTGTTCTTCCTGGCCAGTGAACGATAGCGACGCTTACCTGCCGCCGTGGGAGGGCCCGGCCATCCTGTTGGTGGATCTGGACGCCTTCTTCGCCTCCGTCGAGCAGCTTGACCACCCGGCCTGGCGGGGCAAGCCCGTCATCGTCGGCGGCGATGCGGACGCCCACGGGGTCGTCTCCACCTGCTCCTACGAGGCCCGCGCCTTCGGAGTGCGCAGCGCCATGGCCTCGTCGCTAGCACGAGCGCTGTGTCCCGAGGCCATTTGGACGCATGGCCATTTCCACCGCTACCGCGAGGTGTCCGCCGCCATCATGGCCATCCTGCGAGACGAGACGCCCCACGTGCAACAGGTCTCCATCGACGAGGCCTTTATGGACGTCACCCCCACTGCCGTGAACACCGAGCACCCGGTTCTCGTGGCCCAGCGCATCCAGGAGCGCGTGACCGCCCTCGGCGTCACCTGCTCCATCGGCGTGGGCACCTCCAAGTCCGTGGCGAAAATCGCCTCGGACCGCGACAAGCCCCGAGGACTCACCGTGGTCTTCCCCGGCACGGAGGCGGCCTTCCTGGAAAAGCTGCCCGTGCGCACGCTCTCCGGCGTGGGGGCAGCCGCCGAGAGGACGCTCCTTTCCCACGGCGTGCGCACCTTGGGAGCCATGGGCCGGGCCGACGGCGCCCTTCTGCGGAAGATCTTCGGGAAGAACGGCGAGATGATGCGCGACCGGGCCTTAGGGCGCGACCGGTCGGAAGTGGCCGAGGACGACGAGGTGAAGTCGGTCTCCAACGAGGTAACCTACGCCCATGATCTGGAGACGCGCGAGGACATTATGGCGGCGCTTTCCACCATTTCGGCGAAGGTGGGGCGTCGCCTGCGTCGCAAGGGGCTCAAGGGACGCACCGTGGCCGTGAAGATGCGCTACGACAATCGCACGACGCGCTCAGCCCAGTGCGCGCTGGTCGTCCCCACCGACGACGACATCGCCTTCGCCCCCGTGGTGCACCGCCTGGCGAGGGAGCTGTGGGCGCCGGGCATGAAGGTGCGCCTGCTCGGCGTCGCCGTGACTCATTTCGAGGAGGACGGCGCCCCGGTGCAGGAAGCGCTTTTCGACGCCGCCGTCCTTGGGGGCGACGACAACGCAGACGCGGTTGAAAGCGAGGCGCTCATCCGCGACGAGGAAAAGCGCCGCAGCCTTCTGGCCGCCACCGACGCTTTGCAGGAGCGTTTCGGCGACGGCACGGTGCGCTTCGGCTTCGAGCTGCGCCAATCCGGCAACACCACCGGCTCCTCCTCCAAAAACGTCGAGGACTACAAGTAGCTCCCTACCAGCGGGCCCATCATGTACTCGAGTTTTTCGAAAACTCACGAGCAAATGCCACTTCGAGCCCGTTTTGGCACCCCGGGATGCCAGTTGAAGCCCGTAATGGTACGAAATGCCATTTGAGGCCCGAAATGGCCATGGGTGGATTACCATTTCGGGGTCGAAGTGGCATTCACTCATCCCCAAAACGAAAAATTTCCGCTAAAACAGGGCCACGCGAGACATCACTGGCGGAAAGTACACGAGCGGAACAAGTGAAAAGAGGAGCGATTATGGCGCTGGTTTTGGCGATCGACATACGGAACACGCGGACGCGGATCGGGCTGGCAGTTGATGGACGACTCGTCTCCCAGTGGGCCGTTCCCACAGATTCCGCCGAGACAGCCGACGGCGCCGTGGCCTGCGTTCTCGGCTTCTTCGACGCCCTCGCCCGCAATCTCGCGCCCATCGAAAAGGACGCGCCCGACGCCATCGACCTGCCCGAGAGCGCTCCTTTGGCCGACGGGACCATCATCGCCTCGGTCATCCCTGCCCTCACCGGCGTGTGGTCCGATGCGGCGCGGCGCCTCACGGACGCGCGCCCGCTCACCGTAGGCCCAGGTCTTAAGACGGGGCTGAAGATGAACTTCTCCGATCCCACGGCCGTGGGCGCCGACCGCGTCGCCGAGATGGTGGGCGCCAAGAGCACCTACGGCGCGCCGGCCCTCGTCATCGATCTGGGTACCTCCACCACCTTCGAGCTTTTGGACGAGACGGGAGCCTTCCGCGGCGGCATCATCGCCCCGGGCATGAAACTCGGCGCCCAGGCGCTGGCCCGCGGGGCCGCCCAGCTGGCCGCCGTGGAGCTTCGAGCCCCCAAGTCGCTGCTCGGCCGCACCACCGTCGAGGCCATGCAGGCGGGCATCGTCATGGGGGAGGTGGCCCGCATCGACGGCCTCATCGACATGATCTGGGCCGATTGCGGCTACACGACCCCCGTCATCCTCGTGGGCCAAGACGCCGAGACCATCGCCGCGCTCATGGCGCACGCCGTCACCGTCGACCAGACCCTCGCCCTCCGCGGCCTTCTGGAGCTCTATACCGCGAACACACGACGTTAATTAAACTTGAAGATTTTCTGGGCGATCTGGTAGCCCTTGAGTCCGATCTTCTCGCCGGCCTCCGTGGGCAGATTCGTGGCCAGATTCAGCGCGTTGGAGCGGACCCGGCGGTACAGCGACGGGTTTTGCTCCTTCAAATAGGCCCATATGTCCTTCAGATCCTGCTCGTCGGTCTCGCCTCCGCGCATGCGCAGAAACACCGAGCAGATGCACATCATCATGGAGAGGTAGTTGCGCAGGTAGTGGCGCAGATGGCGGTTGCGCACGGCCTGCGGGTCCACGTTGTCAATCATCTGCCGTGTGACGCGCAGCTGCTGGTCCATGCGGCCCATCATGACCTTCTCGTTGACCGACTGGTCCTCGCGGCCGATGAAGTAATGGTAGGCGTCCACGTTGAAGTAGCGCATGGTGCGCACGTAGACCAAGGGCTCGTAGACGAAGATGTTGTCCACGTAGAAGGTGTGCTCGGGCAGCTCAAGGTGCATTTTGCGCAGCATCTCGGTGCGATAGTACACCGAGTGCATGAGCAAATACTGACTCGGCAGGAAGGTTCCCACCTCGTCCCAGCCGAACTCGTAGCCCTCGGGCAGCACGTTGCCGTAGCCCATGACCTTCTGCTCCCCCTCGTCCACCTTGTCGTAGACGTAGTTGGCCACCACCATGTCGCAGGGCACCGGCGCATCCAGCTGGCTGCGCAGATACACCATGAGCGGAAACATCGCCGCGGGATCCAGCCAGTCGTCGGAGTCGACCACCTTGAAGTAGAAGCCGCTCGCGTTCGCGAGCCCCGTGTTCACCGCGCCGCCGTGGCCCTTGTTGGGCTGATGGATGGCGCGGACAATGTCGGGGTGCTCGTTCTGCCAGCGGTCGCAAATGGCCGCCGTGTCGTCCTTGGTCGACCCGTCGTCCACGAGCAGGATCTCGATGTCCTCGCCGCAGGCGAGCAGCGTCTCCACGCAATGATCCATATAGGCTGTCGAGTTGTAGCAGGGCACGGCGAACGTGATGGTCTTCAAAAGCGCCTCCTTCGTCGGGGTCTCGGTGCGCGGGTGTTCCACCTCGCGCGGCGTCCTAGGCGTCGGCCGTCTCCGTCAGGATCTTCTCGGATGCGGCCAGGGCGTCGGCGACCACCTTGTCCATGTTGAAATAGCGGTACTCGGCCAGACGCCCCAGCGGATGGAAGTTCGGCAGCGCGTCGGTCAGGCGGCGGTAGCGCGCGTAGAGCGCGTCGTTGTCATCGTTGATGATGGCGTAGTAGGGAATCTGGGTCGCCGGATCCTCGTAGGCCCGGGAGTACTCGCGCATGATGGTGGTCTTGTCGCCGGTCTGCTCCGTGAGCCACTTGAACTCGGTGATGCGGGTGTAGTCCTCGGTCACCGTGTAGTTCACGGTGCCGCAGGGCAAATGGTAGGTCTCGTCGAAGGTCTCGTAGACAAAATCGAGGGAGCGGTAGGGCAAGCGCCCGAAGCGTCCCAAGAACAGCTCGTCGAGGGGGCCGGTGTAGACGATGGGTCCCTCGAAGGACGCGCCCTTGATATGAATGGCCTCCAAGGGGGCGTCTTCCTCGCGGCCGGCGAAGACGAGATCGAAGACGCTTTCCGCCTCGGTGCCCAGGCAGACGGTGATCTTCTCGTGGCCGAGCAGGTTCTCGAACAGGCGCATGTAGCCATCGACCGGCATTCCCTGGAAGGCGTCCTGGAAGTAGCGGTTGTCCCGGGAGATGAACACCGGCACGCGCGCGGTCACCGAGGGATCCACTTCCTCGGGAGTGAGGCCCCATTGCTTCTGGGTGTAGTAGAGGAACACGTTCTGGTAGACGAAGTCCGCCACCTCCTGCAGCTCCGGATCCTCCTGGGCGCGCAGCTCGTTGATGGTGACCTTGCGCTCGTCGCCGAAGGTGTCGACGAGCTTCTCGATGAGCCGGGCCGCCTTCTCGTCGCCGAAGGCGATTTCCATAGAGTTCTTGTTGAAGGGCACGGGCATGTAGGTGCCGTACCAATCGGCGAGCACCCGGTGCTGGTAGCTCGACCACTCGGTGAAGCGGGCAAGATAGTCGTAGGCGCGCTGATCGTTGGTATGGAAGATGTGCGGCCCGTAGCGGTGCACGAGCACCCCGGCCTCGTCGTACTCGTCGTACATGTTGCCGGCGATGTGCGCGCGCTTCTCGATGATGAGCACGCGAAGACCGCCCTCTTCGGCAAGCTGCCGGGCACTGACAGCCCCGGCAAAACCGGAGCCGACAACGACGGCGTCGTAGTCTTCGATGGCGATATCGCGGAAATCGGCGTAATTAACGGCCATAACGGGTTCTCTCCCTCGTACTCGTTGATGCGAATGGGGCGCCGGCGCTCGGGCGGCGTCGTTCGGAGGATATTGTACCCAGCCCGCATCCGATGGCCTCCAAACCCCATACAAACCGAATAAATGAACCTGCCGCGCGGTCGCGCCGTGCGGGGCGGCGGCCCGTGCTCTATCATGAGGGCAGGATACCCGTGAGAAAGGACGTTCCCGTGAGCCAGTTCCTCGATTCCATGATCGCCCGCGCGAAGGCCGACAAGAAGACCATCGTGCTTCCCGAGGGCAACGACATCCGCACCCTCAAGGCCGCCGAGGCGATTCTCGCCGAGGGCATCGCCGACCTCATCGTCTTGGGCGACGCCGACGACATCGCCGCTGCCGGCTGCAACTTGGAGGGCGCCCGCATCGTCGACTTCCGCACCTCCGAGCTGCGCGAGCCCTATGCCGAGAAGCTGGCCGAGCTGCGCGCGGCGAAGGGCATGACGCTCGAGCAAGCCCTCGAGCTTATGGACAACGAGCTGTACTTCGGCATGATGATGGTGAAGATGGGCGAAGCGGACGGCCTCGTCTCGGGCGCCTGCCACTCCACCGGCGACGTGCTGCGCCCGGCCCTTCAGATCCTGAAGACCGCTCCCGGCGCGCAGATGGTGAGCTCGTTCTTCGTCATGAACGTGCCCGACTGCGACTTGGGCCACCACGGCACCTTCATCTTCTCCGACTGCGGCCTGGAAGTGCAGCCCGATGCCGACCGTCTGGCCCAGATCGCCATCAACGCCGAGGCGGCGTGGCGGTCGCTGTTCGCCGATGCCGAGCCGGTCATCGCCATGCTGTCGCACTCCTCCTACGGCTCGGCCAAAAACGACGATTCCGACAAGGTGGTGCGCGCGACGGCCAAGGTGAAGGAGCTCGCGCCCGAACTCGCGGTAGACGGCGAGCTGCAGCTGGACGCCGCCATCGTTCCCGAGATCGGCGCGGCGAAGGCGCCGGCCTCCCCTGTCGCGGGCCGCGCCAACGTGCTCGTGTTCCCGGACATCGATGCGGGCAACATCGGCTACAAGCTAGTGCAGCGCTTGGCGAAGGCCGAGGCGCTCGGCCCCATCCTGCAGGGCATCGCCGCCCCGGTGAACGACTTGTCCCGAGGGTGCTCGGCTGACGACATCGTGGGCGTGGTGGCCATCACCGCCGTGCAGGCGCAGGGGAAATAACGTCCTTTTTTGCTTCTCTATCCCTCCGGGCCCGAGGTGGCCGAGGGGGTGCCGTGCTCAAACAGCATTGAAGTGCAGGACTCGCCAAAGGTCGCGACATTACCTTATGCACTTCAATGAACTGCGCGCGGCACCCCCTCGCCCACCTCGGGCCCTGCATTTTTGAGGCTGCGGGCAGGATCCCTGCCCTGCCCGGGCCCTGCTCGTTTCAGATTGCTACACTGATTGCTTGCTTTTCTCTTCTCTCTCGATGCTGAGTTTCTCGAAGAGCTCGTCGCGGCTGTGGACGCCGAGCTTCTTGTAGACGTGGCGGATGTGCGACTTCGCCGTGCCGTTGGCCACGACCATGGCAGAGGCCACCTCGCTGGCCGAGCACCCCTCTAAGAGCAGCGTGAGCACCTCCTTCTCGCGCTCGCCCAAACCGCAGGCGGCAGCCACGCGATCCACTTTGGCGCGACGGGCCGCATCGAGATCTCCCGTCGCCTGCTCGCCCTCGAAAAGCTCCGCCGAACGAGTCGGCGTGACACCCCGTCTCACGAGGATGATCATGGCGGCGTTGGCAGCCAGAATAGACAGCAGAACCATGATGTTCGACGCGAATTGCTCGGCGAATGCGAAGCAGAGCGCCATGCACAGGCGGCCGACGAGACATCCGGCGGCAAACGCCACCATGAGGCTCGTGAAGGCCGCAAGAGTGCGCCGCCGACTCCCCTGCGCGCTGGCGCACAGGAGCACGACGGCATAGGCGAGGAAAAGGAACATGCCGAGCGCTGCCAGATCGAAGGAAAGCGCAGGCTCGAGGTGAAGATAGGAGGCAGCTATGACGGCCACGATGATAGCGGGCACGGCGATGGTCGTCAGCGGGAGGACTGCCGCATTTGCCAAGAGCACCACAGCGCAGATAAGCAGCATCGGGGCGAAGAAATCCCCCGAAGCATAGGAGGCGCTGTCGCCCCCGATACCGGCAAAGGCGATGGCCGTGATGAAGGAGAAGCTGAACAGAAACGTCGCCGAGGCCGGGTAGCGGAAGGCATCCGCCGGCACGGCCGCGGGCGCAGCGGCGTCGTCTCCCTCCTTGGCCTGCTCCGTGCGCAGCTTGCGAGAGAGCACGAACGTCCCCAGGAACATGAGCACCCCCATGCACACGCACAGCTTTACCGCCTCCAGGCCCGAGAACACCCAGATGACGAAGGAGGCGAACACGCCCGCCAGCACGATATTCCAAATCACCGAAAAGGAGCGGCGATCGATGTGCACGGCGAACCACGAGGTCATGGCCACGGGCAGATAGACGCCGAAGATAGCGCCGCAAACCCAGTTGACGGGCTCGGGCACGTGGATGCCCGCCCCGAACAGCACGCAGTACAGCACCAAGCTCGCCTGCACGAGGAGGGCCAAAGTCCAAAGCCATCGGCTGCCCACGGCAAGGCGCCCGCTCTGCCGCAGACGCAGCCCAAGCATCAGCGCGCAGAGGACCTCGGCGACATAGGAAGCATCGGTATAGGAGAACATGAACGCCGAGGTGTGCCACATGGCCGGCCAGAAGTACACCTGGCCCACGAAGGCCAAGTTGCAGGCCAGACCTACGAACAGACTTATGGATCCAGCGCTTCTGAAATGCTCCTCGAACCCGAGGCGCAGCCCCGCGATCGTGTCTCTCAGATGTTTCATCGATTGCCCCTCCCCTTTTCGCTGCCACCCATGAAACCACAAAAGGCAGATAAGCGCCAGCGGCAAATTGGCAGTCTCTCCTCATTTCCAGAAAGGTGGGTTAGCGGGATAGGTTAGCAAGTTCCGCCATCGCTAACCTACAGGTTATCTCTCACGCTAACCTCAATGCTGCCGCTAAAGTGACCAGCGTGATCGGGGACACCGCGATCCCCGGAGCGCCGGAGCGAATGCGTCACGCGACGTCTTCGCCAGACATCAACCCGGCGCGAAGACACCGACCACAAGGGAGTGGAAAATGGGAAAATATACCCGCCGACAGTTCATCACCAGCGCTGGTGTCGGCATGGCCGCCGTCGCCGGCCTCGGCCTTGCCGGCTGCGCGCCGCAGACCCCGGCCGATAAGGCCATGGCCAACACGGGCAACGGGGGAACCACCTTCGCCGACACCATCGCTTGGGACGGCGAGTACGACGTCGTCGTCATCGGCTTCGGCGGCGCCGGTGCCGTGTCCGCCTGCTACGCCGCCGACGCCGGCGCGAAGGTGCTGCTCATCGATAAGGCCCCTCAGGGCATGGAGGGCGGCAACACGCGCTTCTGCGGCCAGATCATCCTGAACTCCGACGACAAGGAGGCCATGCTCGCCTACAACAAGGCCATGGCCGGCGATTTCGCCGTGGACGACGAGCTCATGGACGTGTACGCCGAGGGCCTGACTCAGACGAAGACCATGCTGCGCGACTTCTTCGGCGTCCCCGAGGAGAACTTCCTCGATTGGAAGGAGGACTCCTCCGCCCAGCCGATGATCGCCATGTTCATCCCCGAGTACCCCGAGCTCGAAGGCGGCGAGGCGCTGCACGTGCTGACCGTGAGCGACAACGTGTGCAACTCCGCGCTGTGGAAGACCTACCGCAACAAGGTCATGTCCATGAGCGACAACATCGACGTGTGGTACATGTCCCCGGCCACGAAGCTCTTCCAAGACCCGGTCAGCCGCGCCGTCATCGGCGTGGAGATCGACAAGGCCGGCGACACGGTGAACATCCGCGCCAAGAACGGCGTCGTCATGACCATGGGCGGCTTCGAGAACAACAAGCAGATGGTCGAGGACTTCCTGGGCCTCACCAAGAGCACCCCGGCCGGCACCCTGTTCAATACCGGCGACGGCGTGAAGATGGCCATGGGCGTCGGCGCCGATCTGTGGCACATGGAGGCCTACGAGGGCAACTGCTTCGCGCTCGGCGGCATCTCCTTCGTGGTGAACGAGGATCAGCACGCCAAGACGTTCAACGACCTGCGCAACCTTTCCGGCAGCGTCATCGTCGTGGGCAACGGCGGCGAGCGCTACCTGCGCGAGGACGTGTACAACCGCCACGGCCATGTGCCGAGCAACGGCGACTGGGTAAATGTGAAGCGCCCGCGCAACACCTACATGGTGTGGGACGCCGCCCAGAACGAGGCCATCGCCGAGTACCACGGCATCCCGGCCGGGTTCGAGGATCAGGTCGTCTCCGCCGCCACCATCGCCGAGCTCGAGAGCGCCCTCGGCATTCCGGCCGGCAAGCTCGAGCAGACCGTGACCGATTTCAACAAGATGGCCAACGATGGCTATGACCCGGCCTTCTTCCGCGCCGCCGAGACCATGCGCGCCTTCGGCGAGGGCCCCTTCTACGCCATCGAGATGATCCAGGCCTTCCTGAACACCCAGGGCGGCGCCCGCCGCAACGCCCGTGCCGAGGTCGTGGGCACCGACGGCGAGCCCATTCCGCACCTCTACTCCGCCGGCGAGTTCGGCGGCATGACCCCGTACCAGTACAACGGCGGCGGCAACATGGCCGAGTGCCTCATTTTCGGCCAGCTGGCCGGCGTGGGCGCGGCGGCCGAGAAGGATCCGCTGCCGGTGCTCCCCCTGGGCGTGGCCTCCGAGATCGTCTACACCCAGGGCAGCGGCAGCCACGAGGTCGATCCTGACCCGACCGCGTCCGCGAAGCTCGGCGAGAACGAGTACCTCGGCACCTCGACCCTGTGCATGGGCAACGAGCTGGCGGTGAAGGTGAAGGTGGAGGGCGGCAAGATCGCTGCCATCGACATCGTGCAGCAGCAGGAGACCGCTGGTGTGGGCAGCTTGGCACTCGACGCCCTGCCGGCCCGGATCATCGAGGCCCAGTCCACCGAGGTGGATGCCGTAGCCGGCGCCACCGTCTCCTCCACGGCTCTGAAAGACGCCGTGAACAACGCCCTCGCCCAGGTGAAGTAGCTCGCCTGATGCGATAGGGGCGCACCCGAGCGCCCCGCAATCCCTCCCCACGAGATCGTGGCCCGCTCTGGGCCTCGATCTCGTTTTTTTCAGCCGCAAATCGACGATTGTTCCGTTAGAACCGTCGATTTGTGGCTAGCATTTTCCCGAAACAGCCTGATCCGGAGAAAAAGAAGCCCCGGATTGACGATCTTTACAGAACAACCGTCAATCCGGGGCTAGTTTTTCGGAGCCGAAAGCGCCTACGCAAGCTCGGTGATCTCGAGCGTGCCCTCCTTCACCAGCTGATAGGTGTCGCGGGCGATCATGTACTCCTCGTCGGTGGGAATGATAACGATGCGCACCTCGGAGTCGTCCGTGGAGATCTCGCGCTCGCCGCGCAGGCCCTTGCGGTTCTTCTCCAGGTCGATCTTGATGCCGAGCGGCTGCAGGCCCGCGAAGATCATGCGGCGCATCTTGTCGCAGTTCTCGCCCACGCCGGCCGTGAGCACGATGGCATCGACGCCGCCCATGACGGCGATGTACTGGCCGATGTATTTCTTCGCGGAGTTCGAGTACATGTCGTAGGCGAGCTGGGCGCGCTCGTCACCCTCCTCGGAGGCCTGGCGCACGCTGCGCAGGTCGTTGGAGATGCCAGAGATGCCCAAAAGCCCGCTCTTCTTGTTCATGAGGTCGTTCACCTCGGCCGCCGTGAGGTTCTCCTTCTCCATGATGAAGGGGACGATGGCCGGATCGATGGCGCCGCAGCGGGTGCCCATCATAAGGCCATCGAGAGGCGTGAGACCCATGGAGGTGTCAACGGCCACGCCGTGGTCGATGGCGGAGATGGAGCAGCCGTTGCCCAGATGGCAGGTGATGAGCTTCAGATCCTCCAAGGGCTCGTCCATGAAGGCGGCCGCTCGCTCGGCGATGTAGCGATGCGAGGTGCCGTGGGCGCCGTACTTGCGGATGGCGTGCTTCTCGTACAGCTCGTAGGGCAACGGGTACATGTAGGCCTTCGGCGGAATGGTCTGGAAGAACGAGGTGTCGAAGACGGCCACCATGGGCTTGCCGGGCATCTGCTCGCGGCAGGCCTCGATGCCCATGAGCGCGGCCTTGTTGTGCAGAGGCGCGAGCTCCGCCAGCTCGTCGATCTTGGCAACGACATCGTCATCGATGAGCACGGAGCGATCGAAGTACTTGCCGCCCTGCACTACGCGGTGCCCCACGGCGTCGATGTCGTCCAAAGAGTCGATGGCCTTGGTGGGGCCGCTCGTCAGCGCCTCCAGCACGAGGGCCATGGCGGCGTTGTGATCGGGCATGGGGGTGTCGATGACCACCTCATTCTCGTCGATGCCGTGCTTGTGGAAGGCCTCGGCGGAACCGACACGCTCGCAGATGCCCTTGGCGAGCACTTCATGGGTTTCAACATTGATGAGCTGGTACTTCAGAGAGGAAGAACCGGCGTTGAGGACGAGGACGTTCAATGACTTACCTCCTAATCAATAGTTTCCCCTATTTTAGGAGTGCACGCAGGGCGCGTCGCACCTGCTCGCGTCCTTATCGGCAAGCGGAGCGCCGCTCACCGATTGACACCCCGTCATCTTTTCCGTTGAATTGCGGAGGCGGCTCCCCGTAGAGGGCGACCTTGATCCCCCCCTTCCAACTGAAGACATCATTCCGGTCGAGTGGGCAGACCAAGGTCTGCCCCTACGGAATCTGTCGCGCCGTCACCGCTCTAGGAGAGGGTCGTGTCCTGGGTCTCGTCGTCGGGGGCGGCCACCAGCTCGCCCATGAGCACCTCCACCTGCTGCTCGGCGGCGCCCAAGCGCTTCTGCAGCGAGCCCAAGAGCACCACGCCGCGCTCGTAGGCGGCGAGGGACTCCTCCAGTTCCAGCGTATTGCTCTCCAGCACGGAGACGATGGACTCCAGCTCGCTCAAGGCCTCGCGGAAGGTCAGCTCTTCCACCGGCTTCTTCTCGTCAAGGTTCGCGGCATCGCTCATGGCGCTTCCTTTCTCATCGTTGCGTGTATCACTCGTCGCTGCGCGTATCGTCAGTCCCAAGCCTCGACGGCGCTGTGGATGCGGCGGATATCGTCCACCGTGCAGTCCAGCTCACCGTCGGAGAGGGTCACCACGAGGCGCTCCCCCGCCGCGACGCCGTCCACCGAGCTCACCACTCGGCCGTCCTCCCCCTTGGCCATGGCGTAACCGCGGCCGATGATGGCCAGAGGCGACAGATCGTGCAGGCGCGCCGCGCTCACGGCCACCGACGCGCGATAGGGGTCGGTCATCGCCGCGCCGGCGCGCATCAGGCGCCCCCGGGCCCCATCGAGCTGCTGACGGGAGCGCTCGCCGAAGTGCTCGCCGAGGTAGCCGAGGCGCCCTGCAGCGGCGCCCACCGCTCCTCTGGGCGCCGAGAGCAGCCCGGGCAGCATGCGGCCCAGCGCCTCGCCGATAAGCCCCAGCCTGTGGCGATCCTCGCGCAGCGCCTCCGGCAGCGCGCGGCCGAGGCGGTCGGACAGGTCGTCCAAGGCCAGCGCCTCGCCGTCGAACAGGCGCGTCGGCTCGCGGAACAGCGGCAGGGAAGCCACCCGTTCCATCTTGATCGACAGCGCGTCCAAACGACGGCTCTCGGCATGGCCCATGGCGGCGCCGAGCCCCTGGATGCGGGCGGCGATCTCGCCCTGAGCCGGCGCCACGGCCTCGGCGGCCGCCGTGGGAGTCGAGGCCCGCACGTCGGCCACCATATCGGCGATGGAGGTGTCCGGCTCATGCCCGATGCCCGTCACCACGGGCACGGGACAGGCGGCAATGGTGCGCGCCAGCCGACGGTCGTTGAAGGGCATGAGATCCTCGAAGGATCCGCCGCCGCGCACGAGGAGCACCACCTCAGCGCCGGCAAAGACCACCTTGGCCAGACCGTCCACGAGCCCGTCGGCCGCCCCGGGGCCCTCCACGGGAACGCCGGCGAACAGGATGCGGGCCAGAGGATAGCGCCTGCGCAGGGTTCGCAGCACGTCGTGGACGGCGGCGCCGCGCGGCGAGGTGACGAGCCCTATGGTCTCGGGATAGGCGGGCAAAGGACGCTTGCGGGCCGGATCCATCAGTCCCATGGCCTCGAGCTCCCGCGCCAAGTTGGCCACCTGCAGCCGCAGCTGCCCTTCGCCGGCCAACGACACCGAGAACACGTCGAAGTTCATGCGCCCCTTGGCCGCGTACAGCGAGAAGCGCCCGGTGAGCTCCACCAGGGCGCCGACGGAAAGCGCCACGCCCGAGGCCTGGTAGCGGTTCATCCACATCATGCACGGAAGCGAGGCCTTCTCGTCCTTCACGGTGAAGTACACGGCCTTGTAGCCGGGCTTGTCGTTCACTTCGGAGACCTCGCCCACCAGGCGCACCACGACCTCTTCCAGGGCATTCTTGGCCAGGCCCATGGCCGCCGACACCGACAGGGCCGGGGCGGCCTCCTCTTCCGTTGTCGTCTCGCGCTCTTCCACCGCCACAGCAGGCTCCGTTTACTCCTGGCGCTGGCCGAGCAGCCACAGAAGCTGCAGAATGGAGGTGAGGGCGGCGGCCAGATAGGTGAAGGCGCAGGCGCGCAGAACGTCGAAGGCGCCCTTGCGCTCCTGGGCGGGCAGGCCGATCTGACCCATGTAGGCCATGGCGCGCTGGGAGGCGTTGAACTCGACGGGCAGGGTCACCAGCTGGAAGAGCACCACCACCGCGTACATGATGATGGCCGCGGTGGTAAGACCGGCGATGTTCAGGACGATGCCGGCCATGAGCAAAAAGATCCAGGCGTTCGAGGCCAGGTTCACCGCCGGCACGATGGCCCCGCGGATCTTCATGGGCGTGTAGTCCTGGGCGTACTGGCAGGCATGGCCCACCTCGTGGCAGGCCGTGGCCGTGGCGGTGATGGTGCGCCCGTCGAAGGCCTCGGGCGAGAGCGTCACCGAGTTGCTGCGCGGGTCGAAGTAGTCCTGGCCCGGGCCGCCGCGGAAGACCTGCACATTCGAGATGCCGTAGTAGGAAAGCATCTGGCGCGCCGCCTCGGCGCCGGTCAGCCCCGTGGAGTTCGCCACATGGGAGTAGGTCTTCAGCTTGTGGTTCACGTACCACTGGGCGCCCATGCCGATGACGAGCGTCACGACGATGAGCATGAGGTAACTGCTGGAAATCATAGGGTTCTCCTTGCGTATGCCTTGCATTTTTGGCAGTCAATTATAGGCATGGGAGCGCCCCGGTCGCCCGGGAGGCGCCGAAAGCGTGAAAGATACGTAACCGCCTCAGGAACGCGGCGTCACCACGAGTCCTTCGGGGCCGAGGGACAGGGCGAGCCGGCCGGCGAGAAGCTCCAGCAGCTCGTCCCCCACCATGGCGCGGCGCCAGCCGCGCAGCACATCGACGTCGGCGGTGTAGCCCCGGGCGACGCGGGCGAGCTCCGTCCGGGAGGCCAGCGTCTGCATGGCGATGTCGTTCTCCTTGGCGCGCAGCCGCACGAGCGCCTCCATGAGATCGAGCTCGGCATCGACGTTGCGCTCGCTCTTCGGCGACTTGTCCAGCTCGGGCCACGTATCGGGCGCAGCATCGAGACCTCGGACGAGCACGGTGGCTACGGCCCGGGCGTCCCGAGTGTTCAGCTTCTCGCGCACGCCGCGGATCAGGAACAAATCGTCGATGGTGCGGGACTCGCGACGGCAGGCCTCAACGATCTGCTCGTCGGTGAGCACCCACTTGCGCGGCATATCGCGCTCCTGAGCCGTCACCTCGCGCCAGCACGCCACCTCCCGTGCCGCCGAGAGCTGCCGGCGCGTAAGCTGGCCCACGCGCTTGAGCCGCTTGTAGCGCTCGAAGGGGTCGCTCTCGTAATGGGCCGGGTCGCTCATGGCGGCGAAGTCGTTGTCGAGCCAGTGCAGACGCCCCTTCGCCTCCAATTTCTCCACCATGATGCGGTACATCTTCGGCAGATAGATCACGTCGTCGGCGGCATATTCCAGCTGGGAAGTGGAAAGGGGTCGGCGCGACCAGTCGGTGAACGAGTCGCTCTTCTTCAAGTTCACGCCGCACAGGCTGTGCACCAAAGGCCCGTAGCCGATCTGCTGGGTGTGGCCCAAAAGAGTGGCCGCCACCTGGGTATCGAACAGGGGCGCGGGCAAAACGCCCAGCTCGCGATAGAGGATCTCCAAATCCTGGCCGCCGGCGTGGAAGAGCTTCACGATGGAAGAGTCGGTGAGCAGCGGGGCGAGCACCTTCATGTCCTCGATGGCGAAGGGGTCCACGACGGCCACTTCCGCATCCGTGGCCAGCTGAATGAGGCAGAGGTTCGCGTAGTAGGTCTTCTCGCGCAGAAACTCCGTATCAATGGCCAAGACCGACGACGAGGCCGCTCTGCGCACGAAGGCCTCCAGGTTTTCTTGGCTTGCAATGTATTCCACGACGGTCCTTGTCTGTAAGAGATGAGGTTGTAGTACCATCCTATAATAGCAAGGGAAAGGAATTATGTGAAACTCCTCATCGTGAACAACCTGGCCTCCGGCTTCCGCGACGGGGCCATTTACGACTTCATGCGCGCCTTTGCGGCCGACGGCGACGAGATTTGCGTGCGCTGCACCGACGGTAACACCGACCTCGCCGATTTTCTGCGCGACGCCGAGAATTTCGACGCCGTGGTAGCCGCCGGCGGCGACGGCACGGTGGCCTCGGTGGCCTACCTTTTGGCCGAGACGGGCATCCCGCTGCTCCCCTTCCCCGCCGGCACCGCGAATCTGCTCGCCATGAACCTCGCCTCGCCGGCCGAGCCCCACGCGCTCGCCCATCTCATGCGCGAGCAGCGCCTCATGGATTTCGACATCGGGGAGATCGAGCTCTCCAACGGCGAACGCTTCGGATTCTCCATGATCGCCGGAGCCGGCTACGACGCCGCCATCATGGAAGGCGCGGAGCCCTCCAAGCGCCTTCTGGGCCCCATGGCCTACTTCACGGCGGCCTTCGCCAACTTCGCGCCGCAGTTCTCCCGCATCACGCTCACCATCGACGGGAAGACCGTCGAGACCCAGGGCGTGGGAGTGCTCGCCATCAACTTCTCGAAGCTGCAGTTCGACATCTCGCTCGTCCACGAGAACCTGCCGCGCGACGGCATGTTCGACATCGTGGTCATGAACACCCACGACGCCGTGGGCCTCATCCCGGCGATCTTAAGCTGCATGCTCGACCGCGCCGGCGAGTTCCCCGCGCGCCCCGATGTGATGGAGGTCTTCCGCTGCCGGGAATGCACCGTCGTCGCCGACCCGCCGCTGGATGTGCAATACGACGGCGAGGTGACGGGGACGACCACGCCCTTCACCGTGCGCATGCTGCCCGAGGCGGCGCGCTTCGTCGTGAGCGAGGAGTGCCTGAAGCTCTTCGGCGAGGAGAGCGCTTCGCCGCTTAATCTCGACTAGGGACGCGCACGACGAGGCCAGCGCGCTCGCCCAAGGGCCCCCTGCCCGCTCCTTCCCTTCCACGGATCCACCACCCTCCCCTTCCGAGAAAAAAGCGGCCCCGGCGCGATTGCCGGAGCCGCTTTCTCGTTTCGACCGAAGCGTCGCTACACGAGGCCGGGCGTCGTCACCAACAGGTAGATGGACAAGCAGGCCGCCGCGATGATAACGACGAGCACCACCTTGTCCAGGGTGCTCTGGAAGTACTTCTCGCCGCGCTCCTTCTTGCCCCAAATGTACATGATGATACCGGGCACGTACAAAAGGCACATGAGGATGACACCGAGCACGCCTGCGGCCCACGAAAGGAACAAGCTGTAGACGACGCCCACGCAGCCAAGGATACGCCACCAGAGAATCGGCCCGCTGAGGTGCCCCTTGAAGGCCTCGGGCTCCTTGAAGGCCACTTTCGCGAAGTAGGCGGCGGACAGCAGGTACGGTAGAAGAATCATGCCGGCGGACAGCGTGTAGAAGAACTGGTAGGTGGAATCGGTGAACAGCCAGGTGATGAGGAACAGCTCGATGATGATGTTCGTGACCACCAGCGTCACCACCGGCGCGCCCTTGGCGTTGGTCTTGGCGAAGGCCTTGATGAACACGCCCTCCTCGGCGGCCTCGAAGGGGGACTCGCTGGCGAGCACCGTATAGCCGAGCATGGCGCCGATGAGCGAGAGCGACACGGCGAAGTTGATGAGCACGGCGCCCCAATCGCCCACGGCGGCCTGCATCACGTAGGCCAGAGCCGGATTCTCGAGGTTGGCCAGCTCGGAGAGCGGCATGACGCCCATGGAGAGGATGGACACCGTCAAGTACAGCGTCAGCACGCAGATGAACGCGATGATCGTGGCCTTGCCCACGTCCTTCGCCTTCTTGGCGCGGCCGGAGATGGCCACCGCGCCCTCGATGCCGATGAACACCCAGATGGTCACCATCATGGCCGTCTGCACCTGGTCGACGAAGGCGAGCGACGGGTCGGCCCCGGTAGTGAGGTTCGCGATGAAGATGTCGGGCTTGAAGGCGCCGATGAAGATGATGGCGATGATGCCGATGAGCAGGGGCACGAACTTCGAGATGGTGATGACCGCGTTGATGAGGGTCACCTCGCTGATGCCGCGGCTCACAAGGAAGGCGTAGAACCAGATGATGCAGGAGGCTCCGATGACGGCGTAGAGGTTCGTGCCGTTACCGAAGATCGGGAAGAAGTACGACAGCGCGCCGAACAGAAGCGCCGAGAAGCTGACCGTGCACAGAAGGGCCGAGATCCAGTAGCCCCAGGCGCTGTTGAAGCCGAGGAAGTCGCCGAATCCCGTGGCGGCGTAGGTGTAGATGCCGCCCTTGAGGTCGGGCTTAACCCGGGAAAGCGCGAAGAACGTCATAACGAGGCAGAACACGCCGATGGCGGAAATGCCCCAGGCGGTCAGTATCGCCCAGCCGCTCGCGCCGCCGGCCGCCGCATCGCCCGACAGCGAGAACACGCCCGCGCCGACGATGAGCGTGATGACCGTGGTGACCATTCGAAACAAGCCGATGCCCTTGGGGTTGGTCACCCCGTCCGCTGCGGCCTGGGGCACGGCGGCCCCTGTCGTGGTCATTGATTCTGTGCTCATGGAAAGACCAACTCCTCGGTAGGGGAACATTGAGAACAATGATACCCCAGGTGAGGTTATTTCGCTTCCACAACTTTTCCACGTAAGGGCGGCGTTACAAAATCAGAGCGGCATAACATGCCATCTGCGAAAACTTCAGCTCATATTGCTCGAAACTCAAACTCAAACGTAGCAGATGCTCACCAATTAGAAATAGCTGCAACTCGCACTTCGCGAGGACTAACCAATAAAAGGCGTTTCTCGACTCGATCAATCGCGTGTTTTGCAGTATTTTGCTTAATTAGTCCTTCATTTGCAGTAGCCGCAAACTCGACCTTGTCTTTGCCCATTTTTGTCACAACCAACGCGATGTTCATGTTGGCCACACCAGCACCAACTACTGCCACGCATTCCATCCCATCATCCGACTGTTCAATGACCTTGCCGACTTCCATGAATGCCTCGGCAAGCTTCTTCGGCGTACAGTCCTTCACCTCAACGGTTGCATAAGCACTGCCGTCAATCAGCTTCCTCACGGACTTGTCGGTAACGACGAACCCGTAGTCAGCCCCGTAGCGCCTCAAGGCCTCCTCGAGCTTTTGTGCTACTTCTTTCTCGTCACTCATCTAAACCACTACCTCCCAACTCCAAAGCGATGTCCATGACCACGGAATCGATGCTTTCCTCCATTAAATCCTCGCTGGGCGCCGCGATGCGCGGGCGTATTTTTACCTGCTCGTTCGCAAGTGGCTCGATGATACCTCTCGCATGCCAGTACCTGTCCTTGCTTGAATGCATCTTCTTCAATGCCTTCTCGTTAATCTTAGCCACAAGCTTGTCCGATATCTTCTCGGCCTCGTCTTGGCTCAGGAGGTACTCCTCGCTTACGTCCCGGAAGGCTGCCTGTATCAACCTGATCATCTTGTCGGTATCTGAGTCGAAGAACTTGCCGGTAGCCTTGTCGATTAGCACGCCAAGCCCACCGCCAGCAACCAGAGAACCCACAAGACCGCCCACGACCGTGCCGACGCCGGGAAGCACCATCGTGCCCACGGTCGATCCGCCGAGCCATCCCGCCGTGCCCCCGACAACCGTTGTGGTCGTCTTGGCGAAGTTGACCGCCAGCTGCGCCCCGGAGATCCTGCCGAGCACTATGTCCTTGACGTCGAACGACGTCAGCACCGCGGTGGTCACCACAGCCGTGATAGCGTTGCCCTTCAGCAATTTGGCGGCGCTGTTGATCGCAGCCCCTCCCGTAAGCGTGGTTCCGCTCCTGAAGGCGTTCGCCAGCGCTGCGTAGGCCTTGGGGCTCAGGGTCTTCGCCAACGCCTGAAAGCTGGGGGTCATCGCGCCGCTGATGCTGGACTTAGCGATCTGGCTTGCCAGGACGGTCGTGACCAGCGTCGTACCGCCTATCTTGATTCCGCTGAATGCAGCGTTCTTCAATGCAACGGTCGGCTCCTCGCCATTCCATATGCTAATGGCCAAGGTTATGGAGGCGCTTACCCCGAAGGCCGAGAGGGAGATGACGGCTCCGGACTTCGCGTCATAGATGATGGAGTCCAGGTTCCCGGCTTTGGCGATGTTCTTCGCTTGCTGGTAGGTGAAGTGTCCCGGCTGCACTATCTCCTTGGCCTTCTCAGGATCCGTGACTCCTTTGACCTGCCCGTTTTCGATTTTGCCGGCCATCGCCTTGCGCGCATCTTCGATGGTGTCGGAGGCCACCTCGATGACCATGGGCTTTCCGTTGCTGTCGAAGTAGCGGAACTCGCCGCTGCCGCCGTTCTCGAAGCAGCCGTTTATGCTCGTTCTTCCGGTCGCGCAGTACTTCGATTGGATTAGAACCTTTGCCCCGTCCGGCTGGTGGATCGCCCTATCAGGGCCGTTCTTGACGTTGTTATCGCCCTCGATGGTAGCTTTCTTGCCATGCAGGCGGTCCTCTAGATTGTTTGCTCTTTCCGCGGCGAATCCGTGGCCTTGCCGAGCATGGAACCTCTCTTCGTCGTACACCTTATTGACGACGCCCCTGCTCCCGACGGTCAGGCCGCCTACTTCTATTCCAGCAGCTTCGTTCTCGTACTCCAGATTGACTCGGCTGTATTCCTCTGCCGCGGCACGGTTGATCCTCTTGATACTTTTGATGAGCTTTGTGATGGCCTCGCAGTCTACGACGTCGCATTTCCACAAATAATCGGCGTTGCTATCGAGCTCAAATTTTACCCCGTAGTCGAATCCTTCCTCAGTTCTCAATATCGCGATTCTACTAACCTCGTCGTACCAGACCTTCTGAGGTTTATTGCGACCGCCGTAGAAATAAGCTTTTGTGTCGCACACTAGAATGCCCGCAGTCGCATCGTGCCTCTTTGATACGTCGACGAGACCGATAACTCTATTCCAATCAAGCTGTGCCGCATATTGGTTGAGCCGATTAGCAATCATCTTTCTTGTGCCATCATTTAAAGTTCGAGTAAATATACAGGACATGCCATCGTTAGCCCGACAGCATCTCCCAAACTCCTGCTGTATTTCTATGAAAGTAGTCATAAGTTGTTGCATGCCTCAGTGAATTGCCACGTCGCCTTCGCTTTCTCCGGTTGGTTCATATGGCAACCTTAATCTCTGATCAGGAATGCCATTCATTGCTAGTCATTACAGGAGCGTTGCCTTCCAGCTACCTGAGACAAAGACAAAAACCAGGATAACCCACCTATAGACTCACAGCACTCGATACAAGGTCTGACCATGCGGTCAGCAATCGGTGCGCAGTACGTCCACCGCAGCTTTAAAACATTACGTTCCTGCAACCTAACGACTTAACTGGATTTGCGGTCGGCCGCATATTGATCCCTTCGATACCACCTCAACCACCTCGCGCAAGGTCTTGCCATCTTTGACTTCCTGCAGACCCATTTATTCACCTTCCAGCGGAGCTATATCTTTCTAAATCATATTGGTTAAATTCATGCACGGTATCGCGTAGCAGCATGCGCGCGTGCTCAGCGATGGCATTGTAGATGCTTCAATCTCCAACAACTAGAAAACTCTCAGCTTGCCCTCACAAGAAACATACGTGGCAATAGCCTTCACGCCTGAGGTATCTTTGATTTTTCGAGCTTCATACCCGAAGCGTCACGGACTGTTGCGAGCGTTAAACTATAAGGTCGCATCTTTTGCTTCCTTTCGTCAGCACAATTTATCACAAACTTTAGTAAAACTAAAAAAATAATTGAGATTTTTTTAATTGGTAGTAAAATGCTCATAGAAATTGAGTTTCATTGAAGGAGGCGATATGGGTATCCCTGAAAACATTGATGCATTACTGGTCAAATACGACATTAATCAAGACCATCTGGCACGAATAGCAGACGTGACACCCGGAGCGGTTACTGGCTGGCGCAAGGGCTCCACCCCCCGCAAAGATGCCGTGCGCAACATATGCGATTACTTCAATCTGAGCGAGGACGATATTCTCTCCGAGAATTACGGCCTAGCGGCAAAAGAGCATGGAGACTTTCCAGGAATATCTAACGCCCGTCCCGCCGTAGGCATGGCCATGGGCCTAGCGCCGCGCCTGGGGAAGGTGCACGCGGGGGTTCTCGCCCAGCCGGACGTGTGCGACGAGGCCACCATGGTGAGCATCCCGCAGTTTCTCGTGGACGAGGATCCCGACTGCTTCGTGGTGTCCAGCGAAGGCGATTGCATGGACAAGGTGCTCTCCGTCGGCAGCGACCTGGTAGTGTCGCGGAAGAAGCAGCCGCGCGACAACTCGATCGTGATGGCGTCGGTGGACGGCTGCGACTACATCGTGCGCCGGCTGCGCATGACGGCCAACACCATGATCCTCTCGCCGGAGAGCCACAACCCCGACCACGAGGACATCATCATAAGGCGGGACAGCGAGCACAGCCTAGAGATCCCGGGCGTGATCACCTGGTATCAGGCCCCGAGGGAGATGGAGTAGGAGGACCCAGTAATGGAGCACAGTTCGAACTACATTTCAGCGCAAAATTTTAACAGGATTTTCTCAGGATCTGAATTCAACGTCTACTGCGACGAGAGCTGTCATTTGGAGCACAGCTCATCCAATGCCATGGCACTTGGGGCCATATGGTGCCCGAAACAGAAAACGCGGGAGATCAACCAAAGATTGATCGAGATCAAGAAGAAGCATCGCATAAAGCCAGAGGCCGAGGTGAAGTGGACGAAGGCCGCCCCGGGAAACCGATCTCTGTACGTCGATTTTCTCGACTACTTCTTCGACGACGACGATCTTCATTTCCGTGGCGTGGTCATACCGGACAAGAAGAAGCTCGATCACGCGCGCTACGGTCAGACTCACGATGAGTGGTATTACAAGATGTACTTCGTGCTTCTGAAGGCGATATTCCGCCGAGATGCGAGGTACTACGTCTACATAGACATCAAGGACACTCATTCGAGCGAGAACGCCCGTCGGCTCGAGGATGTGTGCGCCGCGAACGCCCACGACTTCAGCCATGAGATAGTGAGGCGCGTCCAGCCAATCCGTTCCGACGAGGTGCAGATCATGCAACTCGTTGATATCCTGACAGGAGCCATCTGCTACCGCCACAACAACCCCTATATCACCCCTCAGATGAACTCGACGAAGGTCGAATTGGTGAACAGGACCATCACTCGCTCGCAGATAAATCTCACGAACACCACGCTGTCGAGCGAGGACAAGCTGAACCTGCTGGTGTGGGAGCATGATTGGAGGTAGACCGTGGTTGAGGACTGGTGCTGGCTGCCTGATCTTCTCCCATGCGATGACCTTGCGCAATGGGAGGCTTACGAGGATCATCTGTACGAGATATTCGAGCGCGACTTCCTGCTGACGAAACCCACCTTCGAGGGACTTCCCGTCAACACGCGAAGACATCCAATGGAGCACGGTCGCGAAGAGGCGTTCTGGCACATAACGTGCTGCGACTACGGAAAGGACGGGGAGAGGCAACCCGACATGAACCGGTGCGAGCGCATTAGATGGGCGCGAGCGTTCATCGAGAATTGCGGCTGCAATCGCCCCGAATGCACGGAGTGCGAAGGAATGCTCGTATGGTCGACTCCTTACAAGGGGCACAGCCGGGTGAAGATGCTCCTTGAGGACGAGCAGTATCTCGTCGTGCTAGAGAGGAGGGAGAAATACTGCCTCCTGATAACAGCGTTTTACGTCGATCAGGAACACAGGCTTGAGAAACTGAGGAAGGAATTTGACAAAGTGTCCAGAGAAGCAGGAAGCGCCCCGAGAGGGACGCAACCAGATACTCCTTCTACACTTACGAGTCGGTAGATGAGCTATCTCGATTATAAGTTTGCAGCGCTGCAAAAGTAAAGGCACAAGATATTGAACGTTGATTTCGAATTTTGCAGAAAACCTTCCATAAATGAAGGATGAAACACAAGATGTTGCGGTTGAAGGATAGTGAACCTTTTCGCAACAAAACACTGTCTCGACAGTGCAACGGCAGTGCTCCGGCACTGTTCCGGCAGTGGGCGAGCAGTATTAAGAGAAGGAGCCCCGCTTTGATCTTGGCGGACTGGCGGGGCTCGCAGAAGAAATACCATCCTACGAATAGGAAGGCAAGGTGAATTGTACCATGGCCAAGGTAAAGGTTCGCGGCAAAGGCTCCGTGTACAAGATGGAGCGCGGCAAGTCGCGCGGCAAGTGCCGCAAGTGGCAGCTTCGCGCGGAGATCGATGGCGAGTTCGAGGGCGACGAGGGCTATGTCAAGACGAGGGTGTTCCACGGGACGTACTCCGAGGCGCAGGACGCCAAGGACGAGTTCGTGGCCGCCATCGAGCGCGGCGAGGTTAGGCGCGAGAGGGGGATGCTCTTCCCCGCCTACGCGGAGGCGTGGCTGGCCGAGCGGGCGGCGAAGGTCGCCTACGACACGTTGCAGAAGAACAGGTGCCACATCGTGTGCGCCAATATGCACCTCTCTAAGGCCCGGATCGAGGAAATTCGGCCTGGGCGCACCTGGATGCGATGTACAAGGCCCTCAGAAACGGCGAGAGCCCTTCAGGCAGGCCCTTGTCCGGAACCTACGTGCGCGACATATCCGTGACGCTCCACAGGATGTTCCGGGATGCGGTGAAGGGGGGCGACGCCGACTCCAACCCGTGCGAGTACGCCGAGCCGCCGGCCATAGACACGGAGCAGCGCACCCCCCTCCCGTCGAGGGCATCAGGGCGCTCGTCGATTCCCTCGATCCGAGGAAGCCCATGGAGTTCGCGCTTCGGGCGGCGGTCGGGTCGGGCATGAGGCGCGGCGAAATCGTGGGCCTAGACGTGCGGGACATAGACTTCGAGGCCGGAGAGATACACGTGGTGCACGGCACCGATAGCCTGGGGCGGCAGAAGGACACGAAGACCGCCGCGTCCAAGAGGGCGCTCCCCATGCCCGCGAGCCTCAAGGCGGACTTGAGGGAGCGCATTGCCGCCATAGAGGAGATGTTCGCGGAGACGCGGAAGGAGACGGGCAGCCCGTGGCCCGTCCTCGGAGACGACACGCCGCTCATGTGCAACGAGCTGGGCGAGAGGATGCGGCCCCATTCCGTCACCCGGTGGTGGGAGTGTCACAGGGACGGCTACGGCTGCCAGGGCATGACGCTGCACGATATGAGGCACAGCTACCTCACGGCCATGGCCCGCAAGAAGACCGACCCGAAGGTTCTCCAAGTGCTCGCGGGCCACGCGAAGTACTCCACGACCATGGACATTTACACCCATGTGGACATGGCCCAGAAGCACGAGGCGGTGGAGGCGATGGACTGGTAATGAAGTCACGGGGGCGGATTTTGAGTCCATTTTGCTTCCATTTGGACTCGGGAAAAGAAAAAGGTCAGAAGCTTTCAAGCCTCTGACCTGGTGTTTCATGGTGCGCGATACAAGATTTGAACTTGTGACCCCCACCGTGTCAAGGTGGTGCTCTCCCCCTGAGCTAATCGCGCATTCGGGGTTGCCGCCTCGCTTTCGTTCAGCAGCGAGTTAGTAGTTTAACAGATCGCCGTTCCCTGTCAAAGGGTTTTTCAGGATTCTTTGGAATTGGCGGCAGATGGCGCGGATGCGGGGGCAGGAGCCTGGCTTCCCTCATCGGATGCAGGCTCCCCTTCGGGAAGCTCGCGGCCCGATGCCGGGGCAATCTTGTCGTAGTTCCAACCGTTGGTGTACTTGGGAGGCTGCACCACCGCATAGCGGGCGCCGCACTTCTCGCAGATAACGACCTTGCCGGCCTTCGGGCGGAACATCCACCACACCACCCCGGCCGTGGCAAGGGTGACGACGACGGCCAGCACGATGAGCATATCCATCATGCCCACCTCGGCAGCATCGCCGGTCGTGAAACCCGCCAGAGCCACGAGCACCCACAGACCGAGAATGTAGATGGCGAACCCGGCCACGAGGACCTTCGCAACGCCCCGGGTCGGCAACGCCCCCTCGTATTGGGTGGCGCGAGCCTTGCACTCGCGGCATTTTACCTTGCTCGTCTCCATGGGCAACCGCCTCTCACGGCCGAATCTTTTCCGTATCGCCATACTACCATAGGGTGACGCTCATTTTGTGCACGCGATCAACAATTGAGGATGGACGATCTCTCCGCGTGGTCGTACCATCGAACAAGCCACCCGCAGCCTGAGGCTCTCTTTTGCCAGTTCCTTTTCCCGCTTTAGACAAAACAGCCCCTTGGGCTACAGGTTGCAATTCGAAATCGGGCAAAAACCCGCAGCTGGACACTGAGTTCTGTCAGGCTGGTTGTAGCCAAAGGGGGCAAAATGTCGTAGCACCTATCGTTCGGGATAAAAAGCCACGCTGGCACTGCGCTCTGCAGGCACGCTGCTTGACAAAAGCCCTCATACAGAAAATCGAGAGCCCGCAGGCTCCCGATTCGTGAAATCATGGAGCGGACAACGGGATTCGAACCCGCGACCCTCACCTTGGCAAGGTGATGCTCTACCAGCTGAGCCATGTCCGCATATAAGTTCCAGGTTGGAGGCGACGCCCAGATTCGAACTGGGGGTGAAGGCTTTGCAGGCCTCTGCCTTACCACTTGGCCACGTCGCCATTCCCTGGCGGCTGTCATTGCAAAGGCCGGTCAAACAAGAGCCTGACCGGCCTTCTGATGACAATGGAGCGGACAACGGGATTCGAACCCGCGACCCTCACCTTGGCAAGGTGATGCTCTACCAGCTGAGCCATGTCCGCATCGCGAGGAGATACTATAAGGGAAGCAGCCAGGCGATGCAAGCCCTAATTTCAAGAAATTCAAGACTCGTCCGCAAACGGCCGCCAAGGACGCCAGGAGCACCGAAAACGCCCTCCGACGCCCGCACCGCTAGTCGATCCGTTCGGCGTTCTCGATGGCGGCATCCACGCGGGCGCGGGCCTGCTCGCCCACCTTCGCCGGCTCCTCGCCGCCCTCGGCCTCGCGCACCGCCGCGTCGATGGCCTCGTCGGCCAGCTGCTTCTTCCACGCGTTCAGGCGGGAATTGAAGGCCATCTGGATGAACTCCAAGACCACGGCGAAGATCATCGCGAAGTAGACCATGAGCTTCTCCATGTGCATGTCGAGCACCTCGATGGAGGTGTGGATGCCGGCGGAGTCGAGCACGAGCAGAACGCCGATGGCGCAGATGAACACCAGTGCCAGGATCTTCATCTCCGGATGACTGTTGATGAAGTTCGAGATGGGATCGATGAAGATCATCATGATGAACACGGCGATCATCACAGCCAGGATCATGACGATGAGATGCTCGGCCAAGCCCACGGCGGTAATGACCGAGTCGATGGAGAACACGAGATCCATCACCATGATGGTGCCCACGGCCTGGGGCAGCCCGATGAGATGGCGCGCCTTGTGCTCCTCGGAGGTCTCGGCCTTGATCTCGGTGAGGGCGAGCACGTCGGTCAGCTCGCGGATGCCCTTGTAGATGAGGTAGCCGCCGCCGACGAGCATGACGATGTCGCGCACCGAGAAGCCGTGGCTGTAGGCGCCGAGGTTCACCGTGAACAGCGACGCGGTCATATGCACCAGGTAGGACGCGAAGCAAAGGAACAGAATGCGCATAACGAGGGCGCCGGCCAGGCCCAGCTTGCGGCCGATATGCTGCTTCTCCGGTGGAAGGCGGTTGGTGGTGATGGAGATGAACACCAGGTTGTCCACGCCCAAAACTATCTCTAGGAAAATGAGCGTGAGGAGGCTGATCCAAGCCTCCGGCGTCAGAAAAATCGAAAGATCCACGTCTTCCTCCTCGGTCCGCGCGGGCCGGCCCATCCGACCCACAAAAAAAGACTCATGGTGCAGAACAGACCTTCGCGGTCAATCCTGCACCATGAGTCTCGCTAATTGAGGCTCGCCAGGTCCGCCGTTGCCGCCCATGCGCGCAACCGTGGCCACGATGTTGACGAGCCGCGCCCGAAGGCGCCAGCTACTCCCCCATGGAGTCCGTTTATCCTAGCAGAGAGCCAACGGGGAAGCAATGGTATAATCGGCAGCAACACCGTAACGTACAGGAGCGCCATTCATGACCCAAGACGAGAACCTGCGCGATTCCGTAGATTCAACCGAAGCCGCTGTAAGCCGCGCCGAGGAGGCGCGCCGCCGCAAGGCCAGCCATGCCCGATCGGGCGAAGCCGAGGTGCCTCCCACCCGCCGTGCAGGCTTCCACCCGCTGGCCCGCGAGCCGAAGAGCACCGTGCAGATCGGGGACGTGCGCTACTACGACGGCGCCGAGCTCTCCCGGCCGTTGGAGACGCCCCCTCGCGTGAGGGCCATCATGCTGGCCGCGATGGTCGTGGCCGCCGTCATCGGCTGCCTCTTTTTAGGTCGCTACTTCGACCAGATCATGAACGAGCCCATCCGCCAGCAGCAAACGCTGCAGGAGAATCTGGCCCGCGAGGTCTCCTACGACTTCCCTTTGCTCTCGTCGCTCATGCCGCTTTCCGACGAGGAAATCATGACCGCGCTTACCGATGCCGGCTACACTTTATACGAGCGCACCCCCGTGGGCACCGACCCCGACGGCGGCTTCGAGGTCATCAAGCTGCCCGCCGACGTCTCCCTGGAAGAAGCGGGGCTCATGTACGTGCAGGGCATCGACAAGCTGTCGGCCGGCGACGCCGTGAAGCTTTTGAAGGGAGCCTGGACGCTCACCGTCTCGCGCAAGGCGGGCGACGACATGCGCCTGCGCTACGCCGATTTCGCCTCGGGCACCATTGAGAAGGCCGTCCAGGGGGCCATGCAGGTGGAGGGGCTGGAAAATGCCGAGGTCACCGACAGCGGCGTGGACGACTCGGGCAACACCTACCAGGCCGGCGTCGTGTCCACGGACAACGGCACCTACAACTGGCGCGTGTCGGTCATCGAGCTGGACGAGGTCTACGACATTTCGGGCCTGCCGAACACCGCCTTCTACGTCGGCATCCGATTCACCGCCCAGGCCTAGGAAAGACGCCCTGGCCGTCCCCGCAGATTACCGAAAGCCGCCGCCCGCGAAATCGGACGGCGGCTTTTTTGCGCTAGCCCTCGGCGCGCTCGGCGGCCGTATCCGGCTCGATATGCACGAGCACTTCCTTGATTTGAGGGAAGGCCGCGGCCACGACACCTTCCACCTTATCTCCCAGGTCATGGGCGGCAAGCACCGTCATCTGCGGATCGACGAGCACGTGCAGATCGCAGTAGGCCTCAGCCTCGGTGCCCCGGGTGCGCACGGCATGGATCGACCGCACGCCATCCACCTTCTCCGCCGCACGGGCGATGTCGGCGGCGGGAATGCGCGCGTGGTCGGAAAGGGTGCGCAGCCCCGTGCGGAACACGCCCACTGCGGAGGCGAGGATGGCCACGGTCACGAGCAGCGCCATAATGGGGTCGGCCATGGGGAACCCAGCCACGACGAAGCCGAGGCCGACGATGACGCCGATGGAGACGAAAGCGTCGGAGAGCGTGTGGGCCGCATCCGCCGCGAGGATCTCGCTCTTGAGCCGCTTGCCCGCGCGGCGCTCGTACAAGGTCACGAACAGGTTCACCACGAGGGTTCCCACCATGACGATGAAGGACACGGGCGTCACCTGAGCCGTGTAGGTGCCGGCGACCAGCTTCTCCACAGCCGAGGAGCCTACTTCGAAGGCAGCGAAGAGGAGCAGCACGCCGATGGCGAGCGAACCGTAGGTCTCGAACTTGGAATGGCCGTAAGGGTGCCCCGCGTCGGCAGGACGCGCCGCCAAGCTGATGCCGACAAGCCCGATGACGTTGCCCAGCGAGTCGAATACCGAGTGGATGCCATCGGCCTGCATGGAGGCCGATCCCGACGCCAGACCGTAGAAGTACTTGGAGGCGGCCACCACCAGGTTCAAGACGAGAACGATCCAAAGAACCCTCTCCACCTGCCGCCCATGAGCTGTTTTCTCTTTGCCTGTCTCCATCATTCACTCCTTAATTGGACCAAGTGCGACTCCCCCGAACGCCCAAGGAAGTCAGCGAGGGGCCGACAGGTGCCTGATATGGCCCCGCCTTTGGGCCAAGCGGCCTTCGTGCCGCGCCGAGCCCAAAACAAGGGGTCAGATCAGGTGCCTATCGGATTCGCAGCATCGGCATCAAAAAAGGGCCCTACGGGCCCTTTTGTGATCGATGGTGTCGGAGGCGGGATTTGAACCCGCACACCCGGTATATGGGCACTAGCACCTCAAGCTAGCGTGTCTGCCGTTCCACCACTCCGACATGCTATTTGCAGCGACGATTATTCTAACAGAACTCCCGCGCGATGCAAGAAGAAATTTCCAATTACTGGGTAATGGTTCCGTGGGGGTAAATGATCATGAGAACCACCAGCGAGAGCAGGAACACGATAGCGCAGCCGATGGTGATGCGGTCGAGGTTCTTCTCGATGATGCTCGTGCCCGTCTGGGTAGAATACATGGAGCTCGCGATCATGTCCGAGATGCCCGTGCCCTTGCCCGAATGCATGAGAATGAAGATGATAAGGCCGACGCCGGACAGAACCAGCAGAACCAAGAAGACGATTACCAGGGGATTCAACGTGTCACGCTTCCTTTACGTTTCCAGTGTTTTGCGTACGCAAGTTGACTAGTATAGCCGATGCCGCCGGCGCCTTCAAGGGTCACGCGGCGGCATCGAAACGATTTCAAGCCAGAAGGCTCTCGCCGGTCATCTCGGACGGCTGCGGCAGGCCGATCATCGCCAGCAGCGTGGGCGCGATGTCGGCCAGGCACCCTTCTGCGCCGGAAAGGGCGAGGCCCGACCCGCTCGCGTCCACGAGCACGAGCGGCACCGGGTTGGTGGTGTGCGCGGTGAACGCGCCGCCGTCCTCGGCAATCATCTTGTCGGCGTTGCCGTGGTCAGCCGTGACCAGCGCCACGCCGCCCTTGCGCTCGATAGCGGCGAGCACGCGCCCCACGCCGGCATCCACCGCCTCTACAGCCGCGCGGGCCGCGTCCACGACGCCGGTATGTCCCACCATGTCGCAATTGGCAAAGTTCACGATGTACACATCGGCCTCATCGGCGTCAATGGCCGCTGCCAGGGTGTCGGCCACTTCGGGCTCGCTCATCTCCGGCTGCAGATCGTAGGTGGCTACCTTGGGGCTCGCGATGAGGCATCGGCTCTCCCCCGCCTTCTCGGCCTCGCGACCGCCATTCAAGAAGAAGGTGACATGGGCGTACTTCTCCGTCTCGGCGATGTGGTACTGGGCAAGTCCCGCGTCAGCCAGCACATCGGCCAGCACGTTTTCCGGGAACTCCTTAGGGAACGCCACAGCCGCTGGAATGTCCGGGTCGTACTCCGTGAGGCACACGAAATGCACGCTCGGCCACGTCTTGCGTTCAAAGCCGGCGAAGGCTGGATCGGTGATGGCGCGGGTGATCTCGCGGGCGCGGTCGGGGCGGAAGTTGAAGAAGATGACGGCATCCCCGTCGCGCATACCGCGGGCATCCAGGGCCACCGGCTCGACGAACTCGTCGGTCACCTCGCTTCCGTAGGAGGCCTCCATGGCAGCCACGGCAGCCAGGTCGCGGAAGGGCTCGGCGCAGACGACGGCATCGTAGGCTCGCTCCACGCGTTCCCAGCGATTATCGCGATCCATGGCGTAGTAGCGGCCCTCCACGGAGGCGATGGAAATCTCGCAGGGCGCGCCAGCCGGGGCCTTCGACGCAGCCCGCTCCAGATGATCTACGAGCTCGGCCATATAACCGGCCCCACTGGCGGGCGGCACGTCGCGGCCGTCCATGAAGCAGTGCACCATGATGCGCGGCACCCCGGCCGCCACGGCGGCGTCCACGAGCGCGTAGAGGTGCTCGTTGGAGGAGTGCACGCCGCCGTCGGAGAGCAATCCCATGAGATGCAGCGCGGCTCCCTGCTTCTTGGCCGTCTCGAAGGCCGCGACGATCTCCGGATTTACGGCGATCGATCCGTCGCGGCAGGCGCGGTTGATGCGCGTGAGCTCCTGGAACACCACGCGCCCCGCACCGATGTTCAAATGCCCTACCTCCGAGTTGCCCATCTGCCCCTCGGGCAGGCCCACGGCCTCGCCGGAGGCCGCCAGGCGCGTGGTGGGCGCCTCGGCGAACAGGCGGTCGAGCACCGGTGTTGCGGCCAGCGAGATGGCGTTGCCGGGGCCCGGCTCGGCCAGGCCGAAGCCGTCCATGATGATGAGACAGGCGGGAAGGCGCAGCTCTTCGCGGGCCGGCGCCACAACAGGTCGTTCCATTTAGCAGGCTTCCTTCACGATCTGGATAAACGAATCGGCCTTGAGCGCCGCACCGCCGATAAGGCCGCCATCGATGTCGGGCTCGGCGAGGAGCAGCGCCGCGTTCCCCTCGTTCATCGAGCCGCCGTAGAGCACGCGCAGGTTCTCGGCCACCTCAGCGCCGAACATGTCCGACACGGTGGCGCGGATGGCGGCGCAGACCTCCTCGGCCTGCTCGGGCGTGGCCGTGCGACCCGTGCCGATGGCCCACACCGGCTCGTAGGCCACAACGGTACGGGCGGCGTCGGCCGCGTCCATGCCGGCATAGGCCGCGCGCACCTGGGCCGTGACGAAATCGAGGTAGGTGCCCCCGTCGCGCACGGACAGCGACTCGCCCACGCAGATGATGGGGGTGATGTCGGCCTCGATGAGCGCGCGGGCCTTCAAATTCACTTCCTCGTTGGTCTCGCCGAACAGATTGCGGCGCTCGGAATGGCCGACGATGCAGAAGGCGCAGCCGATGTTCTTGATCATGGCGATGGAAATCTCGCCGGTAAACGCGCCCTTGGGCTCCCAGTAGACGTTCTGGGCGCCCACGGCGATATCCACGCGGTCGAACTCGAAGACGCTCTTCACAGGCTTGAGATCCACAAACGGCGGGCAGACGGCCACGTCCACCAGCTCGAGCCAGTCGCGCTCCATGCGGTTGGAGATCTCCTGAGCGAGCACCACGGCCTCGGGGATGGTGTTGTTCATCTTCCAGTTGCCGGCAATGAGGTTCTTGCGGGGCATATTGCTTCCTTTCTAGCGAAGGGCCTCGACGCCGGGGAGCGCCTCGCCCTGGACGAGCTCCATGGAGGCACCGCCGCCCGTGGAGATGAAGGTCATCTTGTCAGCCAGGTCGAACTGGTTCACCGCGGCCACCGAGTCGCCGCCGCCGATGATGGTGTCAGCCTCCTCGTTGGCGGCCACGGCCTCGGCCACCGCCCGGGTGCCGGCCTCGAAGGAGGGCATCTCGAAGACGCCCATGGGGCCGTTCCAGAAGACGCTCTTGGCCATGCCGATGGCCTCGGCGTACAGCTCGGCCGTCTCCGGGCCGATATCGAGGCCCATCATGTCGTCGGGAATCTCGTCCACCGAGACGGTGGCGAGGTTGGCGTCGTTCGCGAAGGCATCGGCGCACACGACGTCCACGGGAAGCAGCAGCGACACGCCGCGGTCGGCGGCCTTCTTCATCATGTCGCCGGCGCGCTCGACCCAATCGGCCTCCATGAGCGAGGTGCCCACGGATTTGCCCTGGGCCGCCAGGAACGTGAAGCACATGCCGCCGCCGATGATGAGGGTGTCGGCCTTCTCCAGCAGCGCGTCGATGACCTTGATCTTGTCGGAGACCTTCGAGCCGCCGAGAATGGCGACGAAGGGGCGGCGCGGCTCGTCGAGCATGCCCGTGAGCGTGGCCACCTCGCGCTCCATGAGATAGCCGGCATAGGAGGGCAGATAAGCCGCAACACCGGCTGTGGAGGCATGGGCGCGGTGCGCGGTGCCGAAGGCGTCGTTCACGTAGGCATCGGCGAGGTCTGCCAAGGCACGGGCAAACTCGGGGTCGTTCTTCTTCTCGCGCTTGTCGAAGCGGATGTTCTCCAGCAGCAGCACGTCACCGTCTTCCAGCGCGTCGACGGCTTCCTGAGCCGCAGGTCCGATAAGCTCGCGCGAGAGCACGATGTCGCGGCCGAGCAGCTCCTGCAAACGGCGCGCGATGGGGCCCAGGCTGAAGGACTCCTCGAAGCCCTCCCCCGCCGGGCGACCGCGGTGGCTCGTGAGGATCACCCGGGCGCCGTCGCCGATGAGCTTGTTGATGGTGGGCAGCGCCGCGCGGATGCGCGTGTCGTCGGTCACGTTGCCATCGGCATCCACCGGCGCGTTGAAGTCGACGCGCACGAGCACCTTCTTGCCCGCGAAATTCTCGTCATCAATGGTCTTGATATCCGCCATGTCGTTCCTTTCCCAAAGAGAAAACCCGGCTCATTAAGGGAACCGGGATTCTCAAAATACTAATTATTTTGCCTCACTGGTTCGCCCAAGGAAGTCAGCGAGGTTTCGACAGGTGCCTGGAATTGCCCCGCCTTGGGGCCAAGCGGCCTTCGTGCCGCGCCGTGCCCCAAACAAGGGGCAAGGCCAGGTGCCTGTCGGAACCGCAGCGTCGGCGATCTTGATTAAAATTCTTATTCCTCCGGAAGAAGAATTTTAACAAGATCCTTCACGCGGTTGGAATAGCCCCACTCGTTGTCGTACCAGGAGACGCACTTCACGAAGTTGCCCTCGCCGCCGAGCACCATGGTCAGCTGCGAGTCGAAGATGGAGGAGTGGTCGTTGCCCACGATGTCGATGGACACGATGGGATCCTCGGTGTACTCCAGGATGCCCTTCAAGGGGCCCTCGGCCGCGGCCTTCATGGCGGCGTTGATCTCCTCGGCGGTCACCGACTTCTCCAGCTCCACCGTAAGGTCGACCATGGAGCCGTCGGGGGTGGGAACGCGGGTGGCGAAGCCGTCGAGACGGCCCTTGAGCTCGGGGAGCACGAGGGACACGGCGCGGGCGGCACCGGTGGTGGTGGGGATCATGGACACGGCGGCAGCGCGGGCGCGGCGCAGATCCTTATGGGGAAGATCGAGGATCTTCTGGTCGTTGGTGTAGGAGTGAATGGTGTTCATGTAGCCGCGCTTGATGCCGAAGTTCTCCAGCAGCACCTTGGCGAAGGGAGCCAGGCAGTTGGTGGTGCAGGAGGCATTCGAGATGATGTTGTGCACCTCGGGGTCGTACTGGTCGTCGTTGACGCCCATGACGATGGTGATGTCCTCGTCCTTGGCCGGGCAGGTGATGACGACCTTCTTCGCGCCGGCATCCAGGTGCTTCTGCGCCAGCTCGCCGGTCTTGAAGATGCCGGTGGCCTCTACGACCACATCCACACCCAGCTCGCCCCAGGGCAGGTTCGCCGGATCGCGGTCGGAAAGCATGGTCACGTGCTTGCCATCCACCACCAAGCCGTCATCCGTCACTTCGATATCGAAATTGCGGATGCCGTGGATGGAGTCGTACTTCAGCAGGTGAGCAGCGGTGGCTTTGTCGCCCAGATCGTTGACGGCGATCACCTCGACCTCGGGATCGTCAGCCATGGCGCGGAAGACGAGGCGTCCGATGCGACCGAATCCGTTGATGCCTACCTTGGTTGTCATGCGTATCTCCTTTCACAAGATACTCGCGAAGCCCGATGGGCACGTATCAGCTGTTAGGCCTCTCACAAGTTTACTACGAAGCTAAGCGATTCCCACCACGATAAAGCCGACGGCCCCGAAAACCGTCCCGCCTGCACAAAAGCGAGCGCAACAACTTGCCGCCTATTTCCTCCAGTAAATTGACTCGGGCACAACTTACTGGAGGAAATACGGCACAAGGGAGAAGCTAGAGAAGCCGTTTACCACCTCGATGGGGTTGGCGGCGCTACTCCCCCGCGTCCAGCTCGGCGGCCATCGACTCGAGACGGCGGACGCGGTGGTAGACAGCGCTCTTGGAGAGGGGCGGCGTCGCCCGCTCACCGAGCTCCTTCAGCGATGCCTCGGGGTAGGTGACCCGCAGGCGGATGAACTCCTGCAGCGCCGGGGGCAGGTCCTCCATGCCGTAGTGCTCCACCACGCGCCGGATGGCGTAAATCTGCTCCACGGCGGCGTTCGAGGCCTTCTGCTGGTTGGCCAGCTCGGCGTTGATCTGGCGGTTCACGTCGTTGCGCACCGACTTCACGACGCGCTCCTCCTCCATGGAAAGCGCCGCTTGGTGGGCGCCGGTGAAGGCGAGGAACTCCGTGATGGCGTTGCCGCTCTTCAGATAGACCATGTACGAGCTGCGCCGCGCCATGATGCGGGCCGTGATGTCCTTGCGGGCCATGAGCTCCACGAGCCCCTCGGCCAGCGCCTCGGATTCCACGGTGATCTCGAAGTGGAAGTCGCTTTTGGGGTTCGAGATGAAGCCGCTGCCCAGAAAAGCGCCGCGCAAATAGGCCGCCGCGCAGCAGGGCTTGGCCACCAGCGATTCCTTGATTCCCATCTCCAGGCCGCCCTCGGCCGAGAGCACCCCCATGTCGCGCAAAGCGTCGGCCAGATGGGGCTGGGCAGGCACCTCGATGAGGTAGTTCGGCGTCTTGTGCAGCACCGAACGGCGCATGGTGAGGTTCGTCTTCAACGAATAGATGCCGTGCAGAAGCCGCACGACGAGCCGCGCCGAGGCCGGCGCGTCCGTGGCGATCTCCACCCGGTAGCGGGCAGGTCCGCTCACGAAGAGCGTCCCCTCGATGCGCACCAGCGCCGCGAGCGTCGCCTTCTCGCACTGCGGACAGGCGGGCATGACCCGGGCCAGCTCGTCTTTCACCTCGGACGTGAACGACATAGCCTAGCTCCGGCGCGCCCGCGAGAGCTTGATGACGTTCTGGAAGGCATCGCGCAGCGCGAAGGGCGAGTGCCACGTGGGCTGCTCGGCGTCCACCAGGTTGCGGCTGATGACGATGGGGCCGCGGGACTGGATGGCGAGCATATCGGCATAGGAGATGGAGATGGGACGCACCCCCTTGATGAGCTGGTCGTCGTTCAAATCACTCGTGGAGGCGTGCTCCAGCTCGGCCCCGGAGATGGCCGCGAAGCTGCCCGTGGCGGGACTTTCCGCGCGCAGGGGCACCTTCGAGTGCACGAGCATGTAGTCGATGAGGCCTTCCATACCGTGGGCCGCCAGCGCCTCGAAGTGCTCGCGGGCCGTCAGCCCCCACGTCTCCCCCTGCACGTCGGCCAGGGCGCACACGAATAGCACGCGGCCCCGAGAGGCGCGGATGGCCTCGACGACGCCGGGGATGAGCAGGTTCGGAATGATGGAGGTGAACAGCGACCCCGGGCCCAGCACGATGAGGTCGGCCTCGCGGATGGCCTGAAGCGCCGGCTCGTAAGGGCGCGGCGGCCGGCCGTCCTCGGCGGAGAGCCACACCTGCGCAAGCGCCGTCTTGGAATGGCAGGCCACGGCCTGACCGTCCAGAATGCGCCCGTCTTGGGTCTGGGCCGACAGCACCACATGGTCGAGCGTCGAGGGATACACATGCCCCTGGGCGTCCACCAGCTTCTCGCAGATGGCGATGGCCTCGGGAAACGACCCCGTCGCATCTTCCAGCGCGGCCAGAAGGAGGTTGCCCAGAGCATGGTCGCGGGCCACGGCGAACCGGTACTTGAGCGCCCGCACAAGCGGGTCGGCGGGATCCTTCGCGAAGGCCACGAGGCACTTGCGGATGTCGCCGGGCGGCGTGACGTCGGCCTCCTCGCGCAGAACGCCGGTGCTGCCGCCGTCATCGGCCATGGCCACGACGGCGCTCGTCTGCACGCCCAAGGAGAGCAGCGTCCGGATGGAGACGGGAGCGCCGGTGCCCCCGCCGATGACCACCGCCTTCAGCGCACGGGCGTCCTCATCCAAAGGCCGCAGGTTCGGAAGCGCGCTGCGCAGGGCCGAGAACGCCGCCGTGGCCGCCGGATCGACGCGGAAGGCCTCGGTGCTCTTCTTTATGCCGGCCACCTTCTACGCTTCCTTTCCGCCGCCGGCGCGGGCGTCCAGCACGTTGTCGCTCTCGCGCTGCACGTCGTGACCGCGCTCGGCCAGACGCAGATCGCGATGGGCCACGCTCACCCGATAGCCCTTCGACTTCAGGTAGTCGCCCGTGGCCTCGGCAAGCGCCACCGACCGGTGCTGGCCGCCGGTACAGCCCACGCCGATGGCCAGCTGCTGCTTGCCCTCGGCGACGTACCCCGGCATGACGACGTCCAAAAGGTCGTGCCATTTCTGCTCGAACTCGATGGTCTCCTCGCGCATGCGCACGAAGTCGCGCACCGGGGCGTCCAGCCCCGTCAGCGGCCGCAGCTCCGGATCGTAATAGGGATTCGGCAAGAAGCGCACGTCCATGACGAGGTCGGCGTCGTAGGGAGCGCCGTGCTTGAAGCCGAAGGAGTACACGGTGACCGCGAGTCCCTTGCGCTCGCTGCCCGTGGCGAAGAGCCCCCGGATGGTGCTGCGCAGCTTCTGGGGCAGCATATCGGTGGTGTCGATGACGTAGTCGGCGCGGTCGCGAAGGCCCATGAGCATGAGCCGCTCGCGCTGGATGCCCTGCCAAATGGTGGTGCCGTCGGTGCACAGCGGATGCCGGCGGCGGCTCGACTTGTAACGGGCGATGAGCTTGTCGTCGGCGGCATCAAGGAACAGCGTCTTGTAGGAGACGCCGGCCTCTTGCATGGAGGAAAGCTCGGCCTCCAGATCGCCGAAGAAATCGCCGTTGCGCGAGTCGCAGACCACGGCCAGGCGCCGCCGTCCGCCCTCGTGCTCGGTGCTCTCGTTCACGCGCACGAGATCGGCGAGCAGGCTCGAGGGCAAGTTGTCCACGCAGTAGTAGCCCAAGTCCTCGAAGACGTGCATGGCTTCCGTGCGCCCGGCGCCGGACATGCCCGTCACGATGACGAAGTCGGGCATCTGGTCTTCTTCCATTATCTCCTCGGCCACACAGGCCTCCTTTCCCTAAGAAGCGTCTTCCGCCAGCTGTTCTTCCTTCTCTTCTTTCCGCTCATTATACTGCGCGAGAACGCGCACCAGCTCCTCGGCCACCTCTTCGGGGATGACCTTGGCGGCCTTGATTTCCTCGAGGCTCGCGGCCTTCAGGTTCTTGAACGACTTGAAGTGCTTCATCAGCGCCTTCTTCCGCACGGGACCCAGTCCCGCCACGTCGTCCAGAATGCTCGCCGTCATGCCCTTGCCGCGCAGCTCGCGGTGGAAGGTGATGGCGAAGCGGTGGGCCTCGTCGCGCACCTGCTTCACCAGGTACAGCGACGCCGAGCCTGAGGGAAGCACCACCGGCCCCGTGTCCTGCCAGGGCACGAACAGCTCCTCGTCGCGCTTGGCCAGACCACAAATGGCGATGTCGTCGATCCCCATCTCCTCGAACATGGCGAGCGCCGCCGTCAGCTGCGGCTTTCCGCCGTCCAGGATGATGAGGTCCGGCTTGCTGCCGAAGCGCTCGTCGTTCAAGCGCTCCGGAGCATAACGGCGCCGCATCACCTCCTGCATGGAGAGGAAGTCGTTGGCCTCGTCGAGCGGCGTCTTTATCTTGAAGCGGCGGTACTGGTTCTTGTCCGGCTTGCCACCGGTGAACACCACCATGGAGGCCACGGTGTAGGAGCCGTGGATGGTGGAGATGTCGAAGCACTCGATGCGCATGGGCGGCGCGTCCAAGGCCAGGGCGCTCTCCAGCTGCAGAAGGGCGTTGTTGATGCGCTTGTCATCGTAGTTCGTGCGCACCTTGTAGCGCATGAGCGTATGCCGCGCGTTGGTCTCGGCCATGGTCAGAAGATCGGCCTTCTCCCCCTTCTGCGGCGCGGTGAAGCGCACCTTGGCGCCATGAGCCGAATCGAGCTTGCCCGTGAGCCACTCCCCCATGACCTCTGCGTCCTCGGGCAACGCGCGCACGATCACCTCGCGCGGGATGGAGGTGGTGGTGTCGTAGTAGCGCATGAGGAAGTTGCGCAGCAGGTCCTGGTCGGGCACGTCGGTGCCGCGGTTCAAGATGAACTCGTTGGCATTCACGATGCGGCCCTCGCGGATGACGAGCACGTTCACCCCGGCCACGGTCTCCTCGCGGAAGAACCCGACGACGTCGGCGGACAGGTCGCGGGAGGACACGGCGTGCTGCTTGTCGGCAAGCGAGTTGATGGTGTCGATGCGCGCCTTCAGCCGTCCCGCCCGCTCGAAGTCGAGCTCGGCGGCGGCCTCCTGCATTTCCGCCGTCAGCTCGTCGACGAACTCGCGGTGGTTGCCGGCCAGGAAGCGCTCGATGCGCCGCACGTTCTGGGCGTACTCCTCGGGCGTGACGGCCCCGCAGCAGGCGCCGGGGCCCAGCCCCACGTGGCAGTCGAAGCAGGGTCTGGCGTCGCGCTTCAGGAAGGCAAGCGAGTCCTTCTCCAGCGCGCGCGTAAGCCCCCGCCAGTCGGCGCAGGTGGCGGCGCATAGGGGCACCACGCGCCGGGCGATGTCGATCATCTCCCGGGCGGCGCGGGCGTCGGTGAAAGGACCGAAGTACTTCGTGTCGGACTTGTGTTTCTCGCGGGTGTACTTGATGGCCGGGAACACATCGCCTTTGGTGAGCGCGATGAAGGGGTAGCTCTTGTTGTCCTTGAAGTCCGCGTTGAAAAACGGGCTGTACTGGTTGATGAGGTTCTTCTCCAGCACGAGCGCCTCGTGCTCGTTGTCGACGACGAGGTAGTCGAAGGAGTCGATGGCCTCCACGAGCAAGGGAATCTTCGCGCGATCGTCCTGGAAGTTCACGTACTGGCGCATGCGCGCCCGCAGCTGCTTGGCCTTGCCGACGTAGATGACCTCGCCGGCGGCGTCTTTCCACAGGTACACGCCGGGCTCGGTGGGCACTGCTTCCAGCTCGCGCTTGATGCGCGCGAGCTTCTGCTGCTGGGTCTCGCGGGGGCGGCCGGACTTGGCGCGACCGCCTTCGCCCACGGCTTCCGCGACGGCTGCCTCGTCGACCGCTCCCATGGCGGGCGCGTCGTCGACGACGTCCATGGCGGCCGCCTCGCCTTCGCCGTCCGCCCAGACTGCCTCCGCGACGGCCTCGTCAACAGCGTTGCCCGCGGCTTCATGGTCGCGCACGGCACGGGCGAGCGTCGGCCTCATGCGACTCTCGCGCTCCAACTCGTCGGGGTATTCGTTTTCCCAGGAAATTCGTTCTTTACTCATGGGTGCAGTATACCCGCAGGGCCGTCCCCTTGTCTTCTCGGACAATTCTTCACCCACGTTTTCGCCAAAAAATTCGAGTTGTTAGCATCGAAGGGATCGCTTACAGCGTTCCTCGGCCGCCACTGGAGGAATTCGCCTCATCAGTTATTCGCTTAGCGATAATTTCTGCCTTCTCATGGAGCTGATTGAGCCACAGAACGCCATTCGCAATGCTAACAACTCGAAAATCATGGCTCAAATCGCCATGGAGATTTTCCCAAGACAGGCGGGACGTTTCGCGACGCCCAAAGTAAAGCAGCCTCGACCGTGGTAAGTTGTTTTTTTGCATTTGAACCGGAGGGTCTTTTGAATAGGGAACGAACTGAAACCAGCTTGGACGCCACTGGCCGTTCGCGAGCGACGGATGCGCTGCGGCGCGGGGCCTTCTTCGCACTCGCCGTCGTTTTAGGCTTCCTGCTCCTCGAGCTGCCGTGGAACGACGGCGTCTTCGCCATCCCACAGCGCTACGTCGTAGACAACCTGCTCATCTTGGGTTTGGGCTGCGCCATCGTGTTTCTGGCAGGACAGCGCACCCGCGCATCGCTGGCCGTCTTCACGGGCTTTTGCCTGCTGTGGGGCACCGCCAACTTCTTCATCATTACCTTCAAGGGGCAGCCCATCGTGCCGGCGGATCTGTTCGCCCTCGGCACCGCCGCCTCCGTGGCCGGTGGTTACAGCCTGTTTCTCACCGGTCGCCTCATGTTCTGCTGGGCGCTGTTCGCCGCCTATTGCATCGCCCTGGCGAAGCTGTGCCCCCAACGAAAGCGCGTCCGCTGGGACATTGCCGCCAACATGCTGGCGGCGGCCCTCCTGGTGTGCCTCGGCGCCATGCAGTACCAAGCCATCGACATCAAGAGCGACTGCGACGTAACCGTGGACGTATGGGATGTGCGCGGCTCCTACGCCACCCAGGGCACCGCGCTCTGCTTCCTCTCGCGGGCCCAAGAGCTGACGCCCAAGCCTCCGGAGGGCTACTCCGCCGAGGCCGTGGACGCCATCCTGGCCCCCTACGCCGAGGATCCGCTGACGGGAACGGACGGCACGGTGGCAGAGTCCCCCTCGCCCGACACAACGGGCAACCAAAACTCAGCGGCGCCCACCACTGGCGATGCAGCGCCGGAACAGCCCGAAGCACTCCCCTACGACGGGCCCAACGTCATCGCCATCATGAACGAGACGTTCTCCGATCTCTCCGAATACCCCGGCCTTGAGGGAACAAACGCCGCGCCGACGTTCTTCCACGAGGTGGCCGACGATTCCCTGGCCGCGGGCGACGTGTACGTCTCGGCCATGGGCGGGGGCACCTGCAACAGCGAGTTCGAGTTCCTCACCGGCGCCTCCATGGGCAACATGGGCGGCGGCGTGTACCCCTATGTGCTCTACGATTTGGAAGGGGTGGACAACCTCGCCTCCTACTTCCGCGGTCTGGGGTACGGCACCCACGCGATTCACCCGGCCGAGGCGGCCAACTGGCGGCGCGACCGCATCTACGAGCAGCTCGGATTCAACACGTTCGACGACATCACCACCATGGAAGACGCCGACACCTTCCGCGACCTCGTCACGGACCGCGCCACCTACGAGCGCGTGCTGGAGAAGATCGACGAGGGAGAGGGGCCCCAGTTCGTCTTCGACGTCACCATTCAGAACCACGGCGGCTACGACACGGGACTCGTTCCCGCCGCCGATGCCGTGCATCTGGAATCGGACGAGGTGGAAAACCCCGAGGTGGACGAGTTTCTGGCGGCCATCCGGCGCTCGGATGAGGATCTGCGCTGGCTCGTGGACGAGCTGAACGCGCGGAACGAGCCCACCATCGTCGCGTTCTTCGGCGACCACCAACCCGGCTTCGCCGACTGGCTCTTCGAGGAAACCTTCGGCAAGCCCGTGGAGAGCGCCAGTTTGGAAGAGGTGCAGGCGCGCTACCGGACGCCTTATTTCATCTGGGCGAACGCTGCGGCCCGCGGGAAGTACGGGGGTACGCTCGCGCGCATCGAGAACGCCGATGTCACGAGCTTGAACTATCTTTCAAGCCTGCTTCTGGATGCGACGGGGCTGCCCCGCGACTCCCGCGCCCTGTACCGATCGGCTCTGCGCCAGGCGCTGCCCGCCGTGAACCTGAACGGATACCGGGATGCCGAGGGAACGTGGCACTGGTTCGGCGAGGCCGTTGAAACCGACGCCCAGCAGAAGGCCGAGGACGCCCTGAAGTCCTACGCCATCGTCCAGTACGACCAGCTCTTCAAAGACCGCTCGAACCGATAGGTTCGCCCCGACTCGACCCGATTTCGCTACAGATTCTCGCGTACCCAGGCTATGTTGGACTGGACGGTGGCGATGAGCTCGTCGGTGCTCTCGAAGGCGCGCATGGGGCGCAGCCATTCGATGAACTCCACCTCGATGTCCTGGCCGTAGATGTTATCATCGAAATCGAGGAGGTGCACCTCGATGTTCTCCTTGGCCGTGTCGGCGAAGGTAGCGGGAACGCCCACGTTCACGGCCGCCTTGTAGCGGGCGCCTTCCACTACGGCATAGCAGGCGTACACCCCCTCGCCGACGGCGAGAAGCATGGGAGGCACCTCCAAATTCGCCGTGGCGAAGCCGAAGTCGCGGCCCTCGCCGCGGCCCGGGCGCACGAGACCCGAAAGCTCGTAGGGGCGCCCCAGAAGGTCGGCCGCCTCGCGGGCCCGGCCCTCGGACAGAAGGCCGCGGATGCGCGTGGCCGTCACGGGTCGGCCGCCCTCGGCCACCAGCTCATGGCCGTGCACCTCCATGCCGCGCTCGGCGCCCCACACACGCAAGCTCTCCACATTGCCCGCGGCCTTGCGACCGAAATGGAAGTCGCTGCCGATGTGGATGTGGCTCGGCACGCCGCCGCCGAAGCAGGCGTCGAGGAAGTCCTCGGGGCTCTGGGCCGCGAACTCGCGGGAGAACGGCAGCACCACGACCGCGTCCACATCCAGCTCGGCCAGCTTGGCGATGCGCGCCTCGTTGGTCATGAGCTTCTTCAGCCGATCAGCCGCGAACACCTCGTCGGGATCGATGTCGAAGGTGATGACGGCGCTCGCGCGCCCCTCTTCGCGGGCCGTGTTTACCGCCTCGCCGATGATGAAGCGGTGCCCCTCGTGGACGCCGTCGAAGACGCCGAAGGCCACCGAGGCGCGATCGAGCAGGGCCTCGTCGAAGGCGGGATCGTTCCTAGAGATCACTGCAGCCACGGGAAACTCCTATCGGAAACACGCATCGGGGGGCAAAACGCCCCTTGTCGACATGATACTCATATAATGCCACGATGCGGTTATCGGCCACAAGGGCCACGACCTCGCCATTTTGCGGCGGCTCGCAGCTTGGGCGCACCCCGGCCGTGCAGGCGCACAGCTCCGCCGCCGGATCGACGCTGCGGCGCTCGAAGAGCTCCACGGCGCGCCCGTCCAGCGGGTTGCCGTTGCGCACCCGCGCCGCGGCGGCATCGTCGAGGTAGATGAAGCGCATGCCGAGCACCTTCAGCGGATCCAGGGCGGCGCGCTCCCCCATCTCCTCCAAGACCTCCAGCGTCACGCAGTCGGCGATGCCGATCGCACCGGCCGCCGTGCGGCGCAGCGCCCCCACATGGGCGGGGCACCCTAGGCTGTTGCCGATGTCGCGGGCGAGCGCGCGAATATAGGTGCCCTTCGACACCTTGAAGGCGATGTCCCAGCGGGCCAGTTCCGTGCCGTCGGCGCCCCCGATGCCCAGAAGCTCGGCGGAGTACACCTCGATGTCGCGCGGCGCCAGATCGATAACGCGCCCCTTGCGAGCCGCATCGCAGGCCTTGGTTCCCCCCACCTTGATGGCCGAGTACACCGGCGGCAGCTGCTTGGACTTCCCCACCAAACCGCCCACGAAAACGCTGGCGAAGAACGGGTCGAACACCTCATCGGGCACAACGCCCGTGCGGATGACCTCACCGTCGCAGTCGTCGGTATCGGTAGCGGCGCCGAAGACGACCGAGACCACGTAGGACTTGTCGTGGCCGGTGAGGAACTGGTCGAGCCGGGTGGCCGGCCCCACGCACAGGGGCAGCACCCCCGAGGCGAGCGGATCTAAGGTGCCCGTGTGCCCGATGCGCTTCTCGCCGAAGATGCACCGGGCGCGGCTCACCACATCGTGGGAGGTCATGCCGCTCGGCTTGTCCACGGCCAGCACGAGGCACAGATCGGTCGTCCCCCGCTTCACAGGCGCTCCTCCGGCAAGGTCGGGCTCTCGATGCCCAAACGGCGCGCGACGGTCTCCACGGCCCCGCGCAAATCATCGTGAATGGTGAATCCGGCCGCGGCTTTATGTCCGCCGCCGCCGAACTCGCCGGCGATGGCGGCCACGTCGGTGTCGTCCTTGGAACGGAAGCTGCCGCGCACCTCTCCGTCCTGCTCCCGCAGCATGCAGGCAACGCGCACGCCGCGCAAGGAGCGCAGAAGATCGATCATGGGCTCGGCATCGGCCTTCACGGCACCGCACTCGACGAAATCGGCGAGCGAGAGCCACGAGAGCACCGCCTCGCCGTCGCCGGACAAGCACATATGACTCACGGTGCGCCCCTCAAGCTCGATGGAGGCGAGACTGCGGTTCTGATAGAACTCCCGGGCGATCTCCCCAGGCCGTGCACCAGCGGCCACCATTTCGCACGCCCCCTCGAACGCGGCAGCGTCGGTGTTGCCGTGCTGGAAGCGGCCGGTGTCGGTCATGAGGCCGGTGTAGCAGCAGGTGGCGATGATGCGCTCGCGGTCGGCGCCCAAAAGCGCCGCCAGCTCCCAGATGAGCAGCGACGTGGAGGCGGCGTTCGGATCGGTGTAGCTGAGGTCGCTCATGGCCCGGGGCACCGCATGATGATCCACGGTGACCGTGAAGGGCGCCGCCTCGTGAAGGCGCGCCCCATCGCCGAGCCGCTCCGGCGTGGGCACGTCCACGGCGATGAAGCACTCGCAGGGCCCTTCGAAGCGCGCGGCGGGAACGAGCCCGTCGGCCCCGGGCAAAAACATGAGATCGCTCGGCGGCTCCTCATCGCGGGCAAGCACGCACGTGACCTGTTTGCCCAGCTGGCGCAAGGCCCAGGCGAGCCCCAGCGCCGAACCAAGGCAGTCGCCGTCAGGGCTCACATGGCCTCCGATGACGAAGTGGTCGCACTCGGCGAGCGCGGAGGCGATCTCGGAAAGCGTCGTGTTGGTCTGGGGCGTCACCGTCATGAAACTAGTACTCCCGATCCTCTCCGATGGTTTCTTCCTCGATGCGCTTCTCCTGATGCTCGCGCTCGGAATTCAGCGCCTGGGAGATGGCCTCGGCCTGATCGACGGACGTGTCCACGTAGAAGCGCAGCTCCGGCGCCACGCGCCAGGAGAGCTTCTTCGCCATGAGCGAGCGGATATGGCCCGCAGCGGCCTCGAAGGCAGCCTGAGCCCCGGCGTAGCGCTCGGGATCGGTGGTGTAGTAGACGTTGCAGACGGAACGGTCGTAGCTGACCTCGCAGCCGGTGATGGTGACCAGATGGAGGCGCGGGTCGGACACATCGAACAGAAGGATGCTCGCGATCACCTCGCGAGCCTGCTCGTTGACCTTGCGGTTGGAAGCGCTCTGCTTCATGACGTCATCTCCTCAATCGAGGCGGACAGATAGTTTTAGTATAGAGTTGAAACCAAGAGCCATGCGCCAGTCGTGGAAAACTAAGCAAAACTGTAACGGTAGGCGTCGAGGAAGCCCCGTGTCCCCGCGCGCAGGTTGCGCAGCGAACGGAACAGTCCAGTGGACTGTTCCGCCGAGCGAGCCATTGCTTGAGCACGGGGATGCGGGGCTTCCTCGACGCCGGACAGTCGAGTTACTCCGTGCGCTCGACCTCTTTCACCTGGTAGCCCTCGATGGTGTCGCCCACCTTCAGGTCCTGGAACTTCTCGATGCCGATGCCGCACTCGTAGCCCTGCTTCACAGACTTCACGTCGTCCTTGAAGCGGCGCAGCGACGCCATGTGGCCCTCGAAGATGACCGTGCCGTCGCGCACGATGCGCACCTTGTCGTCGCGGTGGATCTCGCCTTCCACGACGTAGCAGCCGGCGATGGTGCCCACCTTCGGCACCTTGAAGGTCTCGCGCACCTCGGCGATGCCGGTGTCCTCTTCCACGATATCCGGCGACAGAAGACCCACGCGCGCGGCGTTGATATCCTCGATGGCCTGATAGATGACGCGGTACAGGCGGATGTCCACCTTCTCCTTCTCGGCCTGCTGGCGGCTCTTGCCCGTGGGACGGACGTTGAAGCCGATGATGATGGCGTCGGAGGCGGCGGCCAGGGTGACGTCGGTCTCGGTGATGCCGCCCACGGCCGAGTGCACGATGTTGATGCGCACCTCGGACTGGTCCATCTTGTCGAAGGCGTCGCGCAGAGCCTCGATGGAGCCCTGGACGTCGGCCTTCACGATGAGGTTCAGATCGGTGGTCTTGCCGTCCTCGATGCGACTGAACAGGTCGTCCAGGCTCATGTGGCTCTTGGTCTCCTGGGCGGCCAGGCGGGCGCGCAGCGCGCGCTCCTCGGCCAGCTTGCGGGCGTCGCGCTCGTCCTCGAAGACGCGGAACTCGTCGCCTGCGGTGGGCACCGAGTTCAGGCCCAGGATCTCCACCGGGTCGGCGGGCTTCGCCTCGGCGACGTGCTCGCCGCGCGGGTTCACCAGAGCGCGCACGCGGCCGTAGCTCGTGCCGGCCACCACGACGTCGCCGGTGTGCAGGGTGCCGCGCTGGATGAGCACCGTGGCCACGGGGCCCCGGCCCTTGTCCAGGTTCGCCTCGATGACGAAGCCGGAGGCCGAAGCGTCCGGGTTGGCCTTCAGCTCCAGCACGTCGGCCTGCAGGATGATGGTCTCCAGCAAGTCGTCGATGTGCAGCTTCTTCTTGGCCGACACCTCGACGAACATGTTGGAGCCGCCCCACTCCTCGGGGATGACGCCGTACTCGGTGAGCTCCTGGCGCACGCGGTCGGGGTTGGCGCCGGGCTTGTCGATCTTGTTCACGGCCACGACGATGGGTACCTCGGCGGCCTTGGCGTGGTTGATGGCCTCGATGGTCTGCGGCATGACGCCGTCGTCGGCGGCCACCACGAGCACGATGACGTCGGTGACCTGGGCGCCGCGGGCGCGCATGGCGGTGAAGGCCTCATGGCCCGGGGTGTCGATGAAGGTGATCTGGCGGTCGCCGATGTTCACCACCGACGCACCGATGTGCTGGGTGATGCCGCCGGCCTCGCTGGCCACCACGCCTGTATCGCGGATGGCGTCCAGAAGCGAGGTCTTGCCGTGGTCGACGTGGCCCATGACGGTGACCACGGGGGGACGCGGCTTCAAATCGGCCTCGGAGTCGTTGTACACCACGGCGTACTCCTCCTCCGGCGACACGACGCGCACCTTGCGACCCATGTCGTCAGCGATGAGCTCCATAGTCTCGTCGCTCATGGTCTGGGTGAGCGTGAGCACCTGGCCGAGCATGAACAGGCGCTTGATGACGTCGTTGGGCTGCACGCCCAGAAGCTCGGCGAACTTGGCCACCGACGCGCCCTGCGGGATCTCCACCACGGAGTCGTCCAGCACCAGCGTCGGGTCCAGCCCGCGCTCGATGGCCTCGAGCTCGGCGCGCTCGCGGGCCTCGGCCTCGCGCTTCTCCTTGCGCTTCTTGCGGCGGCCCTCCCCCTCGTGGGTGTTGGCCGCGGCCACGGCCGCGCGGGCCTCGGCGAGCACCTTGTCGCGCTGCAGCTTCTCGGCCTGCACGGCCATCTGGGCATAGCGATCCTCGCCGGCGGTCATCTGGGCCTCGAGCTCGGGCACCACCTGGTGAGCCCCGCCCTTCTTGCCCTTCTTGCCGCCGCGGGGGGCGCGGGTGTCGGCCTGGGCGCTCTTGGCCGCCTCCATGCGCTGCTTCTCGGCCTCGATCTGCGAGAGCAGCGAGTCGAAGTTGTTCTTGGGACGGGACGGCGCGGGAGCCGGAGCCGGACGGGCCGGCGCCGGGGCGGGCGCGACCTTCGCGGGCTTCTTGTGGCCGCGGCGCAGGGCCTCTTCCACGGCGCGCTTCTTCGCCACCTCGGCGGCCGCCTTCTCGGCACGGGCGCGGGCCCGGGCCTCCTGGCGCTCGCGCTCGACGCGCTCCTTCTCCGAGGCGATCTGCTGCTCGAGGCTCGCGAAGGCGGAGGGCTGCTTGGGCGCCTGCTTGCGCGCCGGGTGCTCCTCGCCCTCGGCGTCGTCGTCGGAGCGCGATCCCTCGCGGCGGGCGCGGGCGGCCTCGCGCTCGGCGAGCTCCTTCTCGCGCGCGGCCTTGCGCTCGGCCTCCTCCTCGGCGCGCTTGCGCTCGGCCTCCTCCTGCTCGGCGGCCAGCGCCGCGGCCTCCTCGGCCTCGAGGGCGCCGGCGCGGGCGCGGATCTCCGGCTCCAGGTTCTTGCGAATCTTGTCAACGTAGGCGTCGTTGAGCATGCTCGCATGGGACTTCGCCGGTATCTTCATCTCTTTCAAACGATCGAGCAGATCCCCGCTCGACATATCGAATTCCTTCGCCAACTCGTGTACGCGCATGCTGGCCATATATCACTCCTCATTCTTTCCCGGTGCCTCGGCGAGGGCAAGCTCGCGAAGAACGCGCTCGTAATCTTCGTCGGTCACTTTGCAGCGCAGGGCGCGCTCAAGCTTCCTAGTCTTTCTCGCCGCGGCGAGGCAGTCCTCAGAGCAGACGTAGGCGCCACGGCCGGCGAGGCGGCCCGTAGGGTCGAAGCTCACAAGGCCCTCGCCGTTGCGCACGATGCGGTGAAGCGCGCCCTTCCCAAGGGTCGCGCCGCAGCCGATGCAGGTGCGCTGGCGCTTTGTCGTCTGTGCTGCCATCAGGTTCTACCCCTTAGGCCTCTGCCTCGGCATCGGCATGGACGCCGCAGTACTGGCTGTTCGGTCGGGCGTGGTTGCGGCAGCGGTTGCCGTCCTCGTCGACGAAGATGCAGAAGCCGTCGTCCTCCTCCACCTCGTCGTCCATCTCGACATCGACCAAAGACGCGCCCTGGAAGCTCTGGGGCTTGATGTCGATGTGCCAGCCGGTGAGGCGGGCGGCCAAGCGAGCGTTCTGCCCCTCCTTGCCGATGGCCAGCGACAGCTGGTCGTCGGGCACGATGACCGTGGCGTAGTTGTTGTCCTCGTCGATGCTCACGTGGCTCACCTTCGCCGGCGACAGGGCGTTGGCCACGTAGACCGCCGGGTCGGGGCTCCACTGGATGACGTCGACGCGCTCGTTGCGCAGCTCCTCGACCACCATGCGGACGCGGGAGCCCTTCGGCCCCACGCAGGCGCCCACCGGATCCAGGTTTGCCTCGCGGGAGAACACGGCCACCTTGGAACGAGCGCCGGGCTCGCGGGCCACGGACTTGATCTCCACGACCCCCTCGTAAATCTCCGGCACCTCAATCTCGAAGAGACGGCGGATGAGGTCGGGGTGGGTGCGGGAGACGACGATGGCCGGGCGCGCCTGCTCGCCGCGGGCGCGGGGCGCGTCGGCGTTGGGGTTGCGCACCTCGATGATGAGCACTTTCAAGCGCTGGTTGTGGCGGTAGTGCTCGTTGGCCGGGCGCTCGTTGCGCTCGCCCGGGTTGCGCTTGGCGTCGTAATGGGGCAGCTCCGCCTCGACGCCCTCGCGGATCTTGATGATGGTGAAGTCCGGCGTGCCCTGCAGCACGGTGCCCGTGACCAAATCGCCCACGCGGCCGCGGAACTCGTCGTAAATGGACTGGCGCCCGGCCTCGCGCACGAGCGACGAGATGACGCCCTTGGCGTTCTGGGCGGCGATGCGGCTCACGTCGTCGGGGGTGACGTCGCGCTCCTCGAACTCGCTGTACTCGCCGGTCTCCTCGTCGGGCTCGCCCACGGGCACGAGCTCGTAGACGTAGATCTTGCCGGTCTGGCGGTCGATGGTCACGCGCGCGTCCCATTCCAGATCGAGGATGCGCTCGTAGCTCTTCGCCAGGGACTGTTCCAAGCGCTCGATGAGGTAGAACTCGTCGATCTTGCGCTCGTGGGCCAGTGCCTGCAAGGCCTCGATCAGTTCTGAAGTTGCCACGTATCTAATCCTTTCCCTAGGCGCTGAAGTCGATGGTGCCCTTAACGCGGGCCTTTTTGATGTTGTCGTACGGAATGCGGAAGGTGCCGGCGCCGTCTGCGGCCACCATGACGCAGCCGTCCTCAAAGCCGAGAAGCTCGCCGGTAAACGAGCTGCGGCCGTCGATGGGGCCGGTCGTCTTCACCGTCACCGTCTCGCCGGCGAAGCGCGCGAAATGCTCCGGCGTGCGCAGCGGCCGGTCGATGCCCGGAGAGGACACCTCCAGCATGTAGGCCCCGGGGAACGGGTCCAGCTCGTCCATGACGTCCCCGACCCAGGCCTGAGTGCGGGCCAGCTCGTCGAAGCTGATGCCGCCGGCCGCATCGATGTAGACGCGGATGGTCGGCGCCTTCTTCGAGCCGACGATCTCCAGCGTGACGATCTCGACGCCCTCGGAGGCCGCTCGGGGCTCCAGGGCGGAAAGAAGCGATTTCTCCTTGGCCGTCAGCACCTCGTCTGCCTCCTTTTCCGTTGCCTACGCTCCCATACTTTCCGGGCCGCAAAAAGCCCCCTACAACAAAAGAAAGCGGGAAAAGTCCCACTTTCTCCAGAAGCGAAAGTATGTCCGTGCAGCCGATCTGCACAGCAGTCGTATTTATACCACAACGGGTCGCGCTTTGCCAGCCTCCCGCAACAAGTGGCCGCATACGGCGCAAAATGACCACAGACGGCAGTCAGGCGGCCTGGGCGGTCGGGCGGCTCCGGCGGTCGGACGATCAGACACCCAAACGTCCGCCGAGCGCCCGCCTCGGCCGATCGGGCCCGGCGCCCCTACTCGCCCGCCGCCTCGGGCAGCACCTGGCCGATGAGGTCGTTGCCCGGGTAGGCCTTGACGAAGTCGATGAAGTCGGTGACGGCCCGCGAGTGCACGTGCTTCTTGCGATAGGCCATGTACACCGTGTAGAAGTGCTCCGGGACGCCCTCGACGCGCACCTGGTGCAGGTTGCTGAACAGCTGGGCGCCCAGCGAGTCCAGCATAAGCGCTCCGGCGTTGCCGCCGTTGTAGGAGAGGAACGACCCCATGGACACATCGTCGTCGTAGCCCAAGGAGGCGCCCCGCACGTCGGCCTCCTCCAGCATCTTCGCCACGCGCTCGCCGATGGGGGTGCCGCGGCGGTAGGTGTGCAGATCCACGTCGTTCAGCTCGCCAAAGGTGATCGTTTCGCGGGACGCCAGCGGATGGTCGTCGCGCACGTAGAGGGCCAGCTCGCAGTGCTTCACCGGGAAATACGCGATATCGGGCTCGTTGTCGCGCTTGCCGCAGAAGACCACATCCAGCGTGCCCCGGTGCAGCTGCTCGGTGAGGTAGTTGGTGAATCCCTGGGACACCTTCACGATGACCCGCTTGTCGAAGGCCTCCTCGAAGTCGCGGATGAGGCTCGGCAGGTAGTGGTCCTGGGTGGTGAAGGTGGTGCCGAGGTTCACAGTGCCGAACGAGGCCGAGGAGCGCGCGCTCACGGCCGCCACGCCGTCGTCGATGGCGCGCAGGGCGAGGCACACGTGCTCGTAGAACACCTCGCCGTAGGGGGTGAGGAGCACTGAGCGGCCGTTGCGCTCGAACAAGGGAGCGCCCAGCTCCTTCTCCAAGGACGAAATAGCCCCCGAGAGGGTCGGTTGGGTGATGAACAGCTCCTGCGCCGCTCGCGTGTAGTGAAGCACCTCGGCGAGCTTCTTGAAGTAGTTCAGCTGAGAGAGGTTCATGGTTTCCCCCTAAGGCAAAGGGCGTGCGTTCGGCCCGATCTCAGATTGCGCGTTTCTCTCTTGATCGTAGTTTATCAGGCTTGGCTCATAGAGATTTCCTATAAGTGCGATAAGCGGGGAGTCTACACTCCCCGCTTATCCCTTTGAGCCCGCCAGCGGTATGAGGGGCCCGACTATTCGGTCGTCCAGTCCTTCTTGTAGCCGGCAGCAGCCTTGAAGATGTACAGGCCGAGCAGCAGGATGACCACGAGCATGGCGAGCGCCACGATGAACTCGACGGTGAAGCCGAACGACGAGCCGAGCCACGCCCAGATCATAGCGGCGAAGGCGGCGATGAGGTTGAACACCGTGGAGACGCGAGAGTAGATGACCGAGTACTCACGGGTGCCGAAGGACTGGCGGCAGATGACCGGCACGAGCACCACGGCGGTGGCGTAGCAGCCGCCAAAGATGAAGGCGCCCACGTACATCACGTACTCGGAGAAGGTGCCGAACCAGCACAGCAGGATGCCCGCAACGCCAGCGGCGAAGGCGAAGATGAGGGCGCCCTTGGCGTTCTTGTCGGCCGCCGCGCCCAGCACCACCTTGAAGATGGCCTGGCCCACCATCATGACCGAGGTCATGACGCCGCCGACCACGGCCACGTCGAAGGCCACGTCGGTGAGCGACTTGGTGTAGGTGGGGAACTGCATGGCGATGAGGATGGCGATGTTGATGAGGCCGGCGAAGACGCAGATGGCGTAGAACATCGGGGTCTTCATGACGAAGCCAGCAGACAGGCCCGCGGGCTTCGCGGCCACCTCAGCGCCCGAAGCCGCCTTCTGCATGGAGGCGCCGTAGGGGGCCAGCCCGCAGTCCTCGGGAGAGTTGCGCACGCAGAACAGCGTGAAGGGCAGACTCGTGACGAGCGCGATGACGCCCCAGATGAGGTAAATCGTGTGGAAGTCGACGCCCGAGGCGGTCAGCGCGGTGAACACGGCGGACCAGATGGCGCCGCCGATGCCGGTGAAGGCCATGCACAACCCGATGAAGAAGCCGGCGCGCTCCACGAACCAGCGGTTGATGAGCGTGGGAATGGCCAGCCACAGGATGGTGATCTCGCCCAAGCCCAGCATGACGGCGGCCACGTAGAACAGCACGATGGTGTTCGAGAAGCTCATCAGCAAGAAGGCGCAGCCCACGAGCGCGGCAGAGGCGGACAAAAGGATGCGGATGTCCATGGTCTGCAGCAGCTTGCCCGCAAACGGCGAGGCGATGGTCATGGTCAGGTACATAACGGTGACGTACATGGCGAAGGCGGTGACCTCCACGCCCAGGCCCTCAGCCACGACCGGCTGGAACAGGCCCCAGGTGGAGAAGCATAGAGCCGAGCATCCGAACGTGATCATGATGCCCGTCAGAACGACGAGAAGGTGACGCACGGTCAGCTTCTCTTTGGTAGCGGTCCCACTCAAGGTAAACCTCCTCTATCGATTTCTTCTACTCTTGCGCAAACGTCGAACCCCTGTTGGCGTGAGCCGTGGACGGCGATCTTTCGCCGCTATCGTATTTGTACCGTAGAACGATTCCCTTGAGGATGGTCAAAAAGGGATGCTTTGTCCCATAATCTTTGCAAAAATAGGACAGATTCAGTTAATTTGTCCTAATATCGAAAGGATTTATGATTGATAGGTTTCACAAATAGAAGAAACTGGGAGAATATTTCCCCCCAGTTTCTTGTGATCGTTCACTTAATAAGAATGCTCATAGCCGCTTCTAGAAAGACCTATAGTGCTCCATTATCAAGGGCGCGGCGATGTACACCATCACCTGGTCCGTTCCCTCGGCGATCTGATTGCCGCGGCAGTCCTCCCAGATGCGGCTCACGCGCGAGCCCTCGGTGTAGCCGAGGCCCCCCAGAATCTGCATGGCGTCCGAGGCCACCTGCACCGAGGCCTCGGGCACGTAGCGCTTCATGAGGGCCACGTCGAGCCGCTCGGTCTCGTCGGCGGCATCGATGGACCAGGCCGCGCGGTACACCATGGAGCGCATGTTGCGCAGGCGCACTTCCATATCGGTGAGAAGGGTCTCTATCTGCTGGAAGCGCCCCACCTGCACGCCGAAGGCCTTGCGGGAGCGCGCGTGGGCCACCGCGTCGTCCATGGCCGCCTGGGCCATGCCCAAGCTGGAGGCGCACAGAAGCACGCGCCCGTATTCCAGCAGATGGAACAGCTGTTGGAACCCTCCCTCGTTCGCATCGAGACGCCACTCCGGGGACAGCTCCACATCGTCGAAGGAGATGAGCGCGAAGGGCAGCATGGACTGGCCGATCTTGCTGATGGGCACGGCGTTGATGCCGGGCACGTTGCGGGGCACGAGCCAGAAGGACAGCGACGGGTAGCGGCCCGTATCCCCCGCGTCCTTGTCGATGGCGGCCACCAATATATAAGGGGCGTACTCGCCGTTGTTCACGTAGGACTTGCGCCCGTTCAGAAGCAGGCGCCCGTCCACGGTCTGGCACGAGGTCTTCATGGCCATGGTGTCGGATCCGCCGTCGGGCTCGGAGATGGCCAGGGCGAACATGAGGCGGCCATCGGCGCGATAATCCTCGGCGATGGAGGCGGCCTCGGCGGCCCCGGCGAACCCGCTCATGATCTGCAGGTTGAACAAGTCGTTCTGGAACGGCAGCGTCGTGCCGGCGCAGCGGGAGAGTTCCTCCACGATGAGCACCTGCGAGAGCAGACTGTGGGCCAGATCGGGCGCGATGTCCGGCTCGGCGGTCTCGTAGTACAGATCGACGAACTCCTTCATCACCGTATCGGGCAGACCCTGGTCGCGGCACCACTTGGCCACGCGCTCCGGCGTGAAGGTGTCGGCCCCGAACGTACGGAAGGCGCTGACGAGCTTCTTCTGCCCGTCGGTCAGCGTGAAGTCCACCTTATGGCTCCCTTCTCTTTACTATAGTGTGCATTCTACACGATGACCCTAGCACACCACTCCTTTGATTTGTTGAAACAGAATACCTTTGTTGTCCTGTTTGCATAGGGATAACTTTTCCATCTAGTGGTATTTTCTACTCAATTTCGAGTCTATTTTACACACATATTCTATTTTGTCCGTAGATAGGGGTTCTTTCCCCTGCGATGATAGGGATGCAAACAAACGAACCGCCCGACCAACCACTTGCATGAAAGGAGAGATGCTCCGATGACAGTCACCGAGAAGCTCAACGGTTACGGCCCGCTCGCCGGCATCAAGGTCGTCGAGATGTGCACCTACGTGGCCGCCCCGGCCACCGTCCGCGTCCTGTCCGAGATGGGCGCCGAGGTCATCAAGATCGAGTCCTTCGCCGGCGATACCCAGCGCACCCAGGGCCCCGGCTTCGGCTGCGAGCTGACCGATACGGAAGATCCCACCATCGATTTGAACAACACCAACAAGAACTGGGTGTCGCTCAACCTGAAGGATCCCGAGGGCCTGGCCATCGCGAAGAAGATGATCGGCGAGGCCGACATCTTCATGAACAACATGCGCACCGCCGCCCTGAAGAAGCTCGGGCTCGACTACGAGACCCTGCACGAGGAGTTCCCGGGGCTGATCTGGGGCCAGATGCGCGGTTACGGCGAGTTCGGCGAGTTAGCCCATGCCCCCGGCTACGATGCCGTGTGCTGGGCCGCCCGCGGCGGCGTGGCCGGCACCTTCCCCGAGAAGGACACCTCCCCCGCCATTCCCCCGCAGGCCTTCGGCGACTACAACACCGCCATCATGATGGCCGCCGGCCTTCTCGGCGCGCTCGTGAACAAGCTGCGCACCGGCCAGGGCGACAAGGTGGTCGTGAACCTGTACCACTCCGCCATCTGGGGCGGCTCCATCGGCCTTTGCGCGCAGCAGTTCGGCGCCGACTACCCGAAGTCCCGCACCGACGTACCCAACCCCTTCAACAACACCTACAAGACGGCGGACGACAAGTGGCTCTACATCTGCCAGCCGCAGCACAACCGCTACTACAACGACATGATGAAGATCATCGGCCGTGACGACTTGGTGGACGATCCGCGCTACGCGACCATCGAGAACGTGAAGGCGAACCACCTGCAGCCGGAGCTCATCACCATCCTGGACGAGGGCTTCTCGAAGAAGGACCTGGAGGAGTGGCTCAAGATCCTGGCCGAGTGGGACGTGCCGAGCCAGAAGGTCTTCCGCTTCACCGACATCCTGAAGGACGACGAGGCCTACGTCAACGACGCCATCCGCAAGGTGAAGTACAACGCCTTCGGCGAGCACGCGCTGCCCACCACGCCCATCCGCTTCGGCGGCTACGGCGACCCGCCGATCATCCTCTCCAAGCCCATCGGCTACCACACCGCCGAGTACCTGGAGCAGTACGGCTACACGCCCGAGCAGATCGCCGAGCTGGAGGAGAAGGGCGCTGTGAAGTGCTACCACGGCGAGGAGGTGCCGGATACGATCTTCAAGTCCGAGCGCCAGGAGAAGGGCGAGGCCCCCTGCAACTGGTAGACCCCCCCCCGCCAAACACGCTTCCTATCTCGAGAAGGAGCCCCTCGTCGCGAGGGGCTCCTTCTTTCTATTCCCGCTCGGGGGAAGGAGGCTGTTATAGCGCGACTAGGCCAGGGCGTACTTTGCGGCGTTGGTGCCGGCGTTGCGGCCGAAGGTCATGCAGTCGGCGATGGCGTTGCCGCCCAGGCGGTTCTCGCCGTGGATGCCGCCAGTGCACTCGCCTGCGGCGTACAAGCCGGGAATCGGCTCGCCGTCGGCGTTGCAGGCCTCGGATTCCACATTCACGCGGATGCCGCCCATGGTGTGGTGCACGGTGGGCACCTTGCGGCAGGCGTACCAGGGGCCCTCGGTCATGGCCGCATCGGCGGTGTTGTCGGCCACGAAGCCGAACTCGTCGGTGCCGCCTTCCACCACGGCGTTGTAGGCGTCGATGGAAGCCTGCAGGTTCGCGGCGTCCACGCCCATCTCGCCGGCCAGGGCCTCCACGGTATCGCCAGCGACGATGTGGCCCAGAGCCAGCATGTTGTTGATGGTGGCGCCGTTGGCGTCCGGCTCGTCGGGATCGGGGTAGCGCAGGGTGTTCACGACGATCCAGTAGGTGCCGTCGGGCTGGGCGAAGATGTTCTTGCACAGCACGTCGCGCTCGGCGCCTGCGCCCAGGGCAAGCGCCATGCCCTCGCCCTGGGCGCAGGGCTTGATATTGGTGCAGCCGATGGCGTCGTCGGTGAACGTGACCGTCATGGCGTAGGGGGCGTTGCGGCCCGTCACCTCTGCCGTGTAGGTGCCCGCCTTCCAGGGAGCGGAGCTCGCGAGCCGCTCGGCGCGGGTGCGGGGGGCGCAGCCGGCCAGGCCGAAGCTGGCGAGTCCTCCCCAAATGCCGAGCACGGCCGCCCCTTTGCAGAAGGTTCGACGAGAGATGCCATTGAGCGGAACAAAGTCAGACGCGCGCGTCATGATAAGCCTCCTTCTAACGCACTACCGAAAAGGAACCGGGAGTCGCTTGAAGAACCATCCTTCCGAGTTGCTGGATCGTCCAAGTGGCTCGAACGATTACCGGACAAGTAGACTTTAGCGCGCCGTGCGGGAGCAACAGCAAGTCAACAAGGTGCTGCAATCTCTATGCGCGAGCGATGTAAGAAGTTTGAAACCCTGTCGTCATTCCGTCAATTTGACCACCGTTTTGTCAGCTCTCGCCGAGTGAAGGAATGCTATGCCAGCCGCACGGCCAGGCACGCGGCCTCGCGCCCCAGCTGCCGGGCCAGGGCGAACCCGATCTCGTCGGCCTTCACCGAGCGCCAGCGGGGCTGCCCGGTCTCGTCGAGCCCCGCGAAGCCCGTGGCCACCACGCCGCCGGACAAGGGCGCGCCCGCGGTGCGCGGGTGCACGGAGAGCATTCCCTGAGTGGCGAACCAGCTGTCCAGAGCAGCGAGCGTTCCCTCTCCCCCGCAGTTGTTGAGCCCGGCCGTGGACATGGCGCCGCCCACCTTGCCGGTCAGCACGTTCTCCACCATATGGAAGGGGCGCGTGCGGTCCATGAAGTTCTTCATCCGGGCGCTCACCGTGCCGAAGTAGTCCGGCGAGGCGAGCAGAACCACGTCGGCGTCCCGTAGCTTCTCGTAGAGATCGTTCATGTCGTCTTCGAGCGTGCAGCTCGTCTGGGCGAGGCAGCGGTTGCAGCCGACGCAGAACCCGATATCGAGCTTCGAGAGCTCCACCAGCTCGCAGCTTACCGGCACCTCCAGCGCCGATGCCTGCTCGGCCGCCCCGTCGAGGGCCGCCTGCAGAAGCGCCGCCGTCCCCTTCCCGGCCCGATGGCTCCCATTGATTCCCAGCACTTTCATAGCGTCCTCCTCGTCTCAACAACGTTCGATTCGAGAGGAGACGCGGGGTGCCTTGACCGAGCGAGTTCCGCAGCGACTGAAACAGGACTAAATGTCCTGTTTCACCAAGCGAGGACTGTCTGAGCGAATCAAGGCACCGCGCGGCTCCCCCGCGGCGATTTTCTACCTAGAAAGAGAAAAGGGAGCCCCGGCCTTGTGGGCTGCGGGGCTCCAGATAGCAGGTTCGGTTTTGCCGACCCTCTCTTACATATTGTGGAAGGCGTACTTCTCCGGGTTTTCCTTCACGTCGGCGCGGTTCTTCGGATTCATCTTCAGCGTGCCCATGATGCCGTCGTTAGTGTTGGAGGCCAGCACCTGGTTGCGGTTCTCCATCTTGATGCAGTTCTCGAAGCTGGTGCCGTCCAGCGAGCACTGCAGGGCCTCCTTGGTGAGGCGCAGACCGAAGGGCGCGGTCTCGCGGCACATCTCCTCGGCCATGGCCACGGCGGTCTCCAGCACGTCGTCGTCGGCCACCACGCGGTTGGCGAAGCCCCACTCGTAAAGCTTCTGGGCGTCGAAGCGGGCCGGGTTCATGAGGATCTCGCAGGCGCGGGCATAGCCGACGATCTTCGGGAGGAAGAAGGAGCCGCCCATGTCGGTGCCGGTGTAGCCGATGGACAGGTAGCCGGCGTTCATCTTGTAGGACTCGCCGAGCACGCGCATGTCGCAGGCGCAGGAGATGGACAGGCCACCGCCCACGGCAAAGCCCTTCAGGGCGCCGATGATGGGCTGCTCGCAGCGGCGCATGTTGATGATCTGGTCGGAGCACATGCGCTGCATGATGTAGAAGTCGCGCTGGATGCGGCCCATGTCCTCGGGCGGATCGAGGGCGAGGTCGTTCAGGTTGAAGCCGGCGCAGAAGGAGCGGCCCTCGCCGGTCAGCACGATGACGCGGCAGTCCTTGTCCATGCGCACCTTGATGAGGAAGTCGTTGAACTCGGCCATCTGGGCGTAGGACATGGCGTTCAGGTTGTCCGCGTCGTTGAAGGAGCAGATGTAGACCGAGCCGCGCTGCTCGATCTTCAGCTTCTCGTAGTCGTAGGTGAACTCGGGCAGATGGTAGGCCTCCTGGTAGACACTCATGGATGAACCCCTTTCGCACTTAATTACTCAAGTTTTACTTTTTAGCCCATTGGAATTTTGTTCCGCCTGACTTGCTTCTGATTCTTAAGGATGACCTAACGGTTTTCCACGGACAATTTTGAAATACTGTTTCTTTTACTACCCAATTAATTGATTTTGTGGGTCTATAGATTTCCACGCATCGCTTGGCCCTATTGACTCATCAATTATTCCAATTATCTTTTCTCAATTTTGGCTTCCTGTCCGATAAATACCTTTGTATGCTAAAAGCACGAATTTCTTCTGGGTATCAGCGGAGGCGCTCGAGCACCGGGGAGCCGCGCACGAGCGGCCGGGCGCTTCCGTGGCAAAAGGGTTTTAGGTTCTTTAGAAAGGAAGGCCTATGATCACCGATCTCAAGATCAACGAGGAGAAGAAGAAAGAGTACTACGAAAAGGGGTATTGGACGCACGACACCATCCGCGACGTCTGGGAGCGCCAGGCGCAGGCGAACGCCGACAAGGAATACGTCGCCGACGACCAGGACTGCCGCATGACCTACGGGGAAGTGGACGACGCAGCAAGCCGTCTGGCTGCGTGGCTCGTGTCCCAGGGCATAAAGCCCGGCGACGTGGTCACCCTGCAGTTCCCGAACTGGGCCGAGTTCACCATCGCCTACGTGGCCTGCTTCAAGGCCGGCGCCGTCATCCAGTCGCTCGCCCGCAACTTCAACGGGGCCGACCTCACCTACGCCATGAACCTCGTGGAGAGCCGCGCCTACATCGGGCCCACCTCCTTCCACGGCGTCGATTACGAGCAGCAGATCCTCGACATCGCCGACGACATCCCCACCTTGAAGGTCATCGCGCTGGTGGACAAGAAGGCCCCCAAGCAGACCGACCTGCCCACCGTGGCCGAGATCGTTGCCACCACCGAGCCCCTCGCCGAGAAGGTGCCCGTCGAATCCGACCAGGTGGCGTGCCTGCTCTCCACCTCCGGCACCACGGGCAAGCCCAAAGAGGTCATGCTCACCCACAACAACATCCTGTTCTCCGAGCGCGTCTTCGTCGAGGGCCTCGAGCGCACTGCCGACGACGTCATGTGGATGCCGGCGCCCTTGAACCACGCCGTGGGCTTCTTCCACGGTCTCGTGGCGCCGATGCTTCTGGGCGGGCGATCCGTGCTCATGCAGGACTTCGCCGTGAAGGACGCCATCGACCTCATCAACGCCGAGGGCGCCACCTGGTCCATGTGCTCCACGCCGTTCATCTACGACATCGTGAAGTACCTGGACGCCCACCCGGACGAGTCGCTGCCCACCTACGTGCTGCACTCCTGCGGTGGCGCGCCGGTACCCGGGGCGCTCATCGACCGCGCCCACAACCACGACATCCTGCTCTGCGAGATCTTCGGCTCCACGGAGAGCTGCCCTCACGTGTTCGTGCCCCCGAGCAAATGCGTGGAATGGAACGGCGACTGGTCCGGCATCCCCTTCCCTGGCATCGAGGTGCGCTACATCGACGAGCAGGGAAACGATGTGGCCCCGGGCGTCCAGGGCGAGCACATCTCCCGTGGCCCGCACCAGTTCGTCGGCTACCTGAACGAGCCGGAGCGCACCGACCGCGCGCTCACCGACGACGGCTGGTGGTTCTCGGGCGACTTGGGCTACATGGACGAACAGGGGCGCATCCGCATCAACGGCCGGCGCAAGGAGATCATCATCCGCGGCGGCGAGAACCTGTCGGCCCGCGAGATCGACGACAACCTGGTGGGCTGCCCGGGCGTGGGCGAGTCGGCCACCATCGGCATGCCCGACGACCGCCTGGGCGAGCGCATCTGCACCTTCGTGGCGCCTCTGGGGGATACGGTGCCGACCCTGGAGTCGGTCACGGCCTACCTGGAAGGCGAGGGCGTGCCCAAGCGCCTGTGGCCCGAGCGCATCGAGATCATCGAGGAGATCCCCAAGACCCTCATGGGCAAGGTGCGCCGCAACGTCCTCACCGACGAGCTCGCGGCTCGCATGGCCTAGGGACGGCGGGAACGACAAGCTGACACGATACCGATAGGGCATTCCTATGAATGCCCTTTTTCTTACTATGACCGTTTCGGCTCCATCGTTTGTATGATGGTAGCCATAAGGTTCGGGCCGCCCGGGGATTGATAGCGGCCGATCAGAGAGCAGAAGGGGCTGACATGATCGACGACCTGAAGATCAACGAGACGCTGAGAGAACGTTGGTACGCCAAGGGGTATTGGACGCACGACACCATCGCCGACATCTGGCAGCGCGCAGCCGTCGCGCACCCCGATCGCGAGTACGTCTGCGACGACACGGGAAGCCGCCTCACCTATGGAGAAGTAGACGACAAAGCCGGGCGTGTGGCCGCATGGCTTATCGCCGAGGGCATAAAAGCCGGCGACGTCGTCACCCTGCAGTTCCCCACCTGGGCCGAGTTTACCATCGTCTATGTGGCCGTGCTGAAAGTCGGTGGCGTGGTGCATCCGGTGCCGCGCAACTACAACGACGTGGATCTGGAATACGCCATGAACCTCGTCGGCTCCCGAGCCTACCTCTCCCCCACCTTCTCCCACAACACCGACTACGAGGCGCAGATCCTCTCCGTGCGCGGCGCCGTGCCGACGCTCGCCGCCATCGCCGTGCTGGACAAGCAGGCGCCGAGCCACTCGGAGCTGCCCACCTTCGACGACATCTACGAGCGCTTCGAGCCGCTGCGCGAGCCCGTTCCGGTGTCCGCCGATTCCGTGGCCTGCATCCTGCCCACCTCGGGCACCACGGGCAAGCCGAAGCAGTCCATGCTCACCCACAACAACATCCTGTTCTCCGAGCGCGTCTTCACGAGAGAGTTGGGGCGCACCCAGGGCGACGTCATGTTCATGCCCTCGCCCTTGAACCACGCCACCGGCTTCTTCCACGGGCTCATCTCGCCGCTTCTGCTCGGCGGGCGGGCGGTGCTGCAGCAGGACTTCCGACCGCGCGAGGCCATCGAGCTCATGAACGCCGAGGGCGTCACCTGGTCCATGTCGGCCACGCCGTTCATCTACGACATGCTGAACGCGCTGGACGCCGAGGACGGCCTGGCCTTCGACACCCTGCGGCTGTTCTGCTGCGGCGGGGCGCCCCTGCCCCCGGCCCTCATCGAGCGCGCGGCCCGCTACGGGGTGCTGCTCTGCGAGATCTACGGCTCCACGGAAAGCTGCCCGCACGTGTTCGTGCCCCCGGAGAAGTGCGCCGAGTGGAACGGCGCCTGGTCGGGCGTCCCCTTCGCGGGCATCGAGGTCAAGGTCATCGACGAGATGGGCAACGAGGTGCCCCGGGGCGCCCAGGGCGAGGAGATCTCCCGCGGGCCCCACATGTTCGTGGGTTACCTGAACGAGCGCGACCGCACCGACCGCGCGCTGGATGACGAGGGATGGTTCTATAGCGGCGACTTGTGCTACATGGACGAGGAGGGGCGCATCCGCATCAACGGACGCAAGAAGGAGGTCATCATCCGCGGCGGCGAGAACATCTCGGCCCGGGAGATCGACGACGACCTCATCGGCGCGCCGGGGTTGGCCAACTCGGCCACCATCGGCATGCCCGATACGCGCCTCGGCGAGCGCATCTGCACCTTCGTCGTACCGAGCGACCCCGCCGCGCCTCCTACCCAAGACGGGCTCATCGCCTACCTGAGGGAGCGCCACGTGGCCAAGCGCCTGTGGCCCGAGCGCATCGAGATCATCGACGAGATCCCCGTCACCGCCACCGGCAAGGTGAAGCGCTTCATCCTCGCGCAAATCTTGAAGGAGCGCATGGAGGCGGAGTAGGCCTTTCTTTTTGTTCGAGCAGGCTGTCGATGGGAGGTGTGCCTCCACGCGCAGTTCCGCAGCGAACGAAAGTGCCCAGTGGGCACTTTCGCCGAGCGAGGACTGTTTGAGCATGGAGGTATACCTCCCAGCGGCAGCCGGACGAGCAGCAAAAAGCCCGAGCGCCGCTGATCGCGCTCGGGCTTTTTGTTAGAGACTTCTTTTAACTTATTGGTACTCCCGGTCGAGTTCCTTGGCGATGGTCATGCGCTGGATCTGATTCGATCCCTCGAAGATCTGGAAGATCTTGGCGTCGCGCATGAGCTTCTCCACCGGGTACTCCTCGGAATAGCCGTAGCCGCCGAGCACCTGCACAGCGTTGCTCACCACCTCCTGCATGGCGTCGGTGACAAAGGTCTTCACGATGGCGCCGTCCTTGCGCACCATCTCGCCGGCGTCCATCTGGCGCATGCAGTTGTTCACGAGAACGCGCGCCGCCTCGGTCTTGATGGCCATGTCGGCCAGCATCTGCTGCACCATCTCGAAATCGATGAGGCGCTTCCCGAACTGCTTGCGCTGCTTGGCGTAGGCCACGGCCTCGTCGAGGGCGCGCTGCATGATGCCCACGGCGAGCGTCGAGATGAAGGCGCGGGAGAGGTTCAGCGCGTTCAGCGCGATGGACATGCCGCACCCGACTTCCCCGATGACGGCGCTTCTCGGTACGCGCACGTTCTCGAGGACGACCTCGGTGGTGTCCGACAGGCGGAAGCCCATCTTGTGCTCCTTGGCGCCAGCAGTAAGGCCCGGGGTGTCGCCGTCTACGAGAAAGCCCGTGATGCCGTGGGCGCTGGCCTCCGGGTCGGTTTTGGCGAACACCACGTAGATATCGGAGATAGAGCCGTTGGTGATGAAGGTCTTCGTGCCGTTCAGAACGTACTCGTCGCCGTCGAGCACCGCCGTGGTGCGCATGGCGGCCACATCAGATCCGGCATTGGCCTCGGTGAGGCAGAAGGCGGCGAACCCGCCCGCCTCGGTCTTTTCCACGAAATGGCGCGCCTGCTCCTCGGTGCCGTTCAGAAGGATGTTGCGGAAGGCGACGAAGTTCGTGACGAAGGTGTCGGCGTAGGCGGCGTCCACCCAGGCCAGCTCCTCGAACATCATGGCGCAGGTCTCGTAGGTGAGGCCCATGCCGCCGAACTGCTCGGGGATCTCCACCATGTGCAGCCCCAGATCGAAGCCCCACTGGTACAGCTCGCGGGGGCACTCCCCCGCCTTGTCGGCGGCGGCCACGTGAGGCATGACCTCGTTGCGGGCGACGTCGCGCACGAGCTGCACCAGCTCGCGCTGCTCCTCGGTGTAAGTGATGGCCATAGGTTTCCTCTCTACTCAAGCCCCGCGGGGCGCTTGCATTCGGCTTCTATCGCGTATCCGGCGGCGCGGCGCCGGCGCTAGCGGTTCTCCTGCAGGATGCCCTCGTCGAAGGCATAGCGCAGCTGGGCGTTCACCGAGCGAACGGCGCCGTCGTGCAGCTCGGGCCGCACGTCGTTGTACACAGCCTCTACTAAGGCCTCGGCATCGGCGGGGATGCCGCTGCGAACCGCGGACACCACCTGCTGCAGCCGCTGGAGGCGGTGACGGCGCGCCTGCTCGATGCGCTCGGAGGGGTTCTCGATCACCGGCCCGTGGCCCGTCAGCAGGCGCTCCACGCCGCGCTCGGCCACCAGGCGCCCGAGCACGTCCAAACTCGCCAGATAGTCGCCCATGCGCCCGTCGGGCCAGCAGACCATCGTGGGGCTCTGGGCGAACACCACATCCCCCGTCACCACGAGCGCGCCCTCTTCCACAAGAAAGCCCACCGAATCGCTGGAGTGGCCGGGCAGCGGCACGACCTCGATGGCCAGCGACACCCCGGGCAATTCAAGGGGCCCAGGGCCCAGCGTGCCCGACGCCACGCCCAGCACCGGCGCGCCGAAGACCCGACCCGCCTCCTCGGCGCACTCGGCGTGGTCGAAATGATCGTGGGTTACCGCCACGGCGGCCACGGTGAGGCCGCGCCGAGCGCAGGCCTCGGCGATGCGCCCGATGCAGGCGGCGTCGTCGGGACCCGGATCCACCACCAGGCAGGCCCCGTCGTTCGGAGCGGCGAGAATCCAGCTGTTGGTGCCGTGATAGGTGAGCGGCGTGGCGTTGGGATGTCGCACGCACTGGGCGAAAGGCCCCACCATGGCCTCGTTGTCCGGAGGCGTGAAGCGCGCACTCATGTCTCGCTCACCTCGCAGCCGAGCACCACCTCGCCGCACGCCCGCGCCACCGGATGCGGCCGCACGTGCCCGTCGAAGGGAGTGTTCCACGCCTCGTCCACCGAGGTCGCTGCCACGATGGAGGTGAGATTGGAGATAGTCGGGGGCACGAGCTTGAGCAGCCCTGCATCGAAACGCATGAGCGCCTCGCCCGGGGCGATCCAGGCCGCCTCCACGGCCTCGCTCGTGCGGCCGTCGGCGTGCTGCCCCTCGGGCAGCCGCGCCAGGAAGAAATAGGTATCGTAACGCCGTGCCTCGCTTTCGGGAGTGACCCAATGGCTGCGCAGGCGCATCAGATCACTGCGCAGCACGAGCCCCCGCTCGCGAAGGAATTCCCCGAAGGAGACGCGCCGCGTGGCCACGGCTTCACGTTCGGCAGCCCAATGGTCTTCGCGCTCGTCGACGGGCGCGCCTCCGTCGGGAGCAGAGGCCAGAAGCACGCCGCTCTCCTCGAAGACCTCCCGGGCCGCCGCCGTAATGGCGCCTTTTGCCACGGACACGGGACAGCTCATGAGACAGGCCCACTGCTCCGGAGAAGGCCCGGCCCAGGGCACGGCACATTCCACATCCCGCACGTCCATGCCGCCGCCGGGAAACACCACGGCGTCCGGCGTGAAGGCCATGGTGGAGGCGCGGCGCAGCATGAAGACATCCACCGGAGCCGCATCCACGGTCTCCTCGATGGGCGCTCCCCCCGCCAGCGGGCTCTCGAAACGACGATAATGGGGCTTGCCCTCGCTCACCAGCATAACCGTGGCGGCCATGCGCGGGGCCACCGACTCGCCGGGCGCTCCTGCGAGGAAGGCCCGGGCGCGTTCCACCACACCAGGCTGATCGTCCACCGAGTACTCCACGTAGGCGCCGGGGGAAAGCGGCTCTCGGATGCTCTGGACACGCCGTCCCTCCGCCGCGCCCGCAGCCGTCGCGCCCACCGCCTTCGCCGTCTTCTCGGCTCCGTGCCTCATCTTGCCCGCGCTCTCGCTCATTTTTCCGCTCCTGCCAACAGCTCGGCGATGTCCCTCACGGGCACATCGGAATCTGCCGATACCATACCATCGGCGAGCATGGTCAGACAGAACGGGCACGAAGTCGCCACGAGATCGGGGTCGGTGTCAAGCGCCTGGGCGCAGCGCGCCTCGTTGATGCGCGCACCGGCGCTCTCCTCGAGCCACATGCGACCGCCGCCGGCTCCGCAGCAGAAGCTCGTCTTGCGGGCGCGCTCCATCTCCGCCACGCTTCCGCCGGCGGCACGGACCACCTCGCGCGGTGCCTCATAGATGTCCTGATAGCGGCCCAGATAGCACGAGTCGTGGAAGCACACGCGCCCGAGCGCCTCTCTCGCGCGGGGCAGGCGCCCCTCGCGCACGAGCCGTGCCAGAAGCTCGCTGTGGTGGATCACCTCGAAATGCCCGCCCAGCTGCGGGTAGTCCCGGGCCAGGGCCTGGTAGCAATGGGGGCACTGCACGATGATCTTCTTGACCCCGTAGGCCTGAAGCGTGGCGATGTTCTCGCTGGCCAGCATGAAGTAGACGAACTCGTTGCCCATTCTCCGCGCCGCGTCCCCGCAGCACTTCTCCTCGTTGCCCAAGATGGCGAAGCTCACACCCGCCTCCGCGAGCAGCGACACCAAGGCCGCGGACACCTTGCGATTGCGTGCGTCGAAGGCCCCGGAGCAGCCGGGCCAGTAGAGGTACTCAGCATCGGGGGCCTCGGCGATGGTGGGCACATCCAGCCCCTCGGCCCACTTGGCGCGGGTCTGCCAGCCCAGCCCCCACGGGTTGCCGTTGTTCTCCATGTTGCGGAAGGTGGCCTGGGCCTCCGGCGGGAACGCGCTTTCCATGGACACCTGGTAGGTGCGCATCTTCACCACCTTCGGCACGTGCTCCACGAAGGCCGGGCACGCCTCCATGCAGGCGCCGCAGGTGGTGCAGGCCCACAGGGTCTCGGGCGCGATGACCGCGCCCACGAGCGGGCGATCGACGATGGCGCGCTCGGCGTCGGCGAGATCGGCGTTCTCAAGGAGCGCCTCGGACGCCGGCAGCTCGGGAACCGCCTTCGCCCCCTTCCCGCCCTCGTCGGCGGCCGCGCCGTTCTTCTCCAGGGCCGCCTCCTTCTGCAAGCGGTAGATTATGGGCCCCCGCTGCTCTAGCTCGGCGCCCAAATCCTGGATGAAAGACTTGGGGCTTAGGGGCTTACCCGTGGCAAAGGCCGGGCAGAGGTCCTGGCAGCGGTTGCAGCGCACGCAGGCCTGGGTGTCGAACAGATCCTTCCACGTGAGCTCCTCCAAGCGGCCGCAACCGAAGGAGAGCAGGCCCTCGTCCTCCATGTCGATGAAGGGCAGCTCGCCTTTGGGTTTCAGATCGCGCCAGTAGACGCCGGCCGGCACGAGCAGCACGTGAACGAGCTTGGAATAGGTCCAGTAGGCGATGAGCGCGAAGGCGAGCGCCATGTGGAACCACCACAGCACGCGGTGGGCAAGCTCGATCTGACCCTGGTCCCAGCTGACGAAGAGCCCTGCGAAGAGGCTCCCCACCGGCGACCAGGCGCTCCAGGGATCGCCCGTGCCGGCGATGCGCAGGCCCTCCAGCACGAATCCCGTGACGCCGATGGCCAGCAGCAGGCCCAAAACGACGATGTCGCCGGGCTTGGTGTCAAGCGCGCGGTTCGCGATGCGACGCACGATGCAAGCCACCATGGCGATGCAAAAGGCGGCGCCGGCGATGTCGACGGTGAGCGAGAGGAAGTACAGGTAGAAGTCGCCTTGGACGAGAGGGAGCCCCAAATCGGCCTGGGCGGCCACGGTGGCAGTGGCGATAAGCAGGATGATCATGGCGACGTACATGGCCACGTGCACGAGCCCTGGCCCGCGCCGCTCGGCCACCTTCACCTGCAGAAGGGCGTCGCGCACCGCGCCGCGCAGACGCTCGCCGCGCCTATCGGAGCGATTCTCGGGCTCGCCGATCTTCCACAGGCGCCAGCGCCGCACGAAGAAGACGACGGCTACGGCCAGCGCCACGATGAAGCAGGGGTAGATCAGCCAGTGGCCCGTGATGTTCCACAGAACCTCGCGTGCCGGCACCTCGCCCATGACGCACCTCCCCTATTTGCGCTCGCGGACGGCGGCCTCCAGCAGCGGCACCGCCTCGAAGAGATCCGCGACGATGCCGTAGTCGGCGCCGGCGAAGATCTCCGCCTCGGGATCCTTGTTGATGGCCACGACGCACTTCGAGGCACCCATGCCGGCCATGTGCTGGATGGAGCCGGAAATGCCGCAGGCAATGTACAGCGAGGGCGCCACGGTCTTGCCCGTCTGGCCCACCTGGTACTGGATGTCGACCCAACCCTCGTCCACGGCCGGGCGCGAGGCGCCCACGGCAGCCCCCAGGGCATCGGCCAGAGACTCGATGACCGCGAAGCCCTCAGGCCCCTTGCAGCCGCGTCCGCCAGCCACGACGATGTCCGCCTCGGCCAGATCAACGCGCTCGGAGGCGGCACGAGCCACGGACTGCACGATGCGGGCGAGGTCGGCTGCGTCGACCGGGGCCGCGACGACCTCGGCGGTGCGGGAGGCGTCGGCCTCGGGCACCGGAAGCGCCTTCGGACGCACCGTGGCCACCACGGTGGGGGCGGCTGCGGTTGCGCGCTCGATCACCTTGGCGGTGTAGGGCAGGCGCGTGAAGACGACCTCGTCGCCGGCCTCGATATCCACCACGTCCGAGAACAGCGGCGCATCCAGAGCCTCGGCCAGAAGAGGCGCCGCCACGCGAGATTCGGCGCCGTCGGCGAGCAATACCACGGCCGGGGCGCTCTCGGCGGCCAGCCGGGCCAGCGTGCGGGCCACGGCCTCGGGGGCCGGTGCGGCCTCGCTTTCCACAATCACCACACGGTCGGCACCCCACGAGGCGAGCGCCTTGGCGTGGCCTGCGGCGGACGCGCCCCACACGATGGCGACGACCGTCGCACCCGCCTGGTCGGCCAGCGCCCGGGCACCACCCAGCATCTCGGCATTTACCTGGCGCAGCGCCTCATCGGCACCGTTGACCCCTACCCATATATCAGCCATGAGAAAACCTTTCCCTAAAAAACCTGCGCGAACGTTGGAAGCGAATGAGCGGCGACCTAGAGGACCTTCGCCTCCTCGGCCAGAAGGCGCACCGTCTCGGCGACGGCCTCAGGTGCCTCTCCCGCCACGATGCGGCCGCCGGAGCGACCCGGCTTCAGCTCCCGGGAGACGACGGTCACCGTTGTCGGCTCGGCCGCCGCGGCAAGGTCGGCCACGGGGCGCACCTCGGCGCCACGTCGCCGCGCCTGCATGACGTCGCGCACCGAGGGGTAGCGCGGCTCGGCCAGCCCCTGCTGGGCGGCCACGACGGCCGGCAGAGGAAGGCGCGCGGTCTCCACGCCGTCGTCCACCTCGCATTCCGCGACGATGGCGTCGCCTTCCACGGAAAGACCCGTGGCCATATTCGCCAAGGGAAGCCCCATGATGGCCGCCATGCGCCCCATGACCTGGGCCGCCGCCGTGTCGCCGGACTTCCAGCCGCCCATGATGAGGTCGGCGCCCATCGTGGAGGCCGCCTCGGCGAGCAGGGCCGCGGCCTGGGCGGCGTCGCGGGCCGTCCACTGGTCGTCCTCGATGAGCACGGCCGCGTCAGCGCCCATGGCCAGCCCGTGGCGCACGGCGGCCAGGCAGTCCTGAGAGCCAAGCGTCAGCAAGGTAACGGTGCCGCCCAGCTCTTCTTTCAGCTGCACGGCGCGCTCCACGGCGAACTCGCTGTAGGGATCGATGACCATGGTCTGGCCCGTTAGCTCCACCTCTCCGGCCCCGTCAAGCGCTATGACGGCCTCGGTGTCCACCACCTGCTTCACGCAAACGACGATGTTCATCTCATCCCTTTCACCCGTATACGGTCTCTTAAGGGTAATTTTACGGAAGGTCCTTTACGCGCAACACCACTACTCCCCCGCTTTTGTCCGCACCATACGGACGTATCTTTCTATCTGTCCCAAAATGCACAAAGCCCCGATCGTCCGCAATGGGACAGATCAGGGCTTTCTGGGAGTTATTGGAAGTTCTTATGCCCTTATAAGGGACGTTCTGTCCCTCAGGGCGCGGCTACAACCCGCAACCAATGGCCGCCAGAGCGCGGCTCGGCCGAGCGACCGGATCTACTGGGCCGCGCGCAGCTCGGCGTAGCGCTTGACGAGGGCCTCGTTCACGCAGGGCGGCACGAACTGGGACACATCCCCGCCGAGCGAGGCGATCTCGCGCACGATGGAAGACGACAGGTACATGTGCTGCGGCGTCGACATGATGAACAGCGTCTCCAGCTCCTTGTCCAGCTGGTAGTTGAGCGCCGTCATCTGGAACTCGTACTCGAAGTCGGTGATGGCGCGCAGCCCCTTCACCACGGCCTGGGCGCCCATGCGGCGGGCGAAGTCGACGAGCAGCTCGTCGAAAGGCTCGACGCGCACGTTGGGCAAATCGCGCGTGACCTCCTTCACAAGGGCCACTCGCTCCTCGAGGGAGAAGAGCGGCTTTTTCTTCGCAGAGACAGCCACGGCAACGATGACCTCGTCGACAAGCTGGGCGGCACGGCTGATAACGTCGAGATGTCCGGCGGTGATGGGGTCGAAGGTGCCGGGGGTAAGCGCACGTTTCACGGCGGCTCCCTTTCTCTTAACGGCGGCCGCGCAAGGCGGCTCGAACGACTTGGCTCCGACGCGCAGGGGCATCGGACGGTAGCGGCACCGACGCACGGGCGCGCCAGATGCTCCTTGGAAGTTTACACGATGCGCAGCGCCCCTTCTCCTAGGATTCGAAAAAGGGCCGGCGCACCGCTCGAGAGCCATTGTAGAAAAGACCGCTGCGGCATTATATAGACATATTCGTAAATCTGTCCCATTAATTCGTCCGAAATACGATCAATCTTACCAATACTTGTCCAATAGCATCCCAATTCATCGGATTCATTGATAGAATAGTCCCAGAGAAGAGATACCGCTTGAATCATTGGAAGAATCGAGGCGGCCATGCAAGTACACGTCATCCATGAAATCGACTGCTCCGTCGAGCGGATCGACCCTGCCGTCGTCGAGGCCTTCCTCGACGCCGAGCTCTCCGACGATCCCATGCTCGCCGACTCCATCTGCGCCATGGCGGACGCCATGAGCACCGAGCTGCATCCGCGCGGGGTCTACAAGCTGTTCAATCCCGCCATCTGCACCCTGCCGCCGAAATACACCGAGCCGGCCATCAAGCTCGTGGGCACGCTGGCGGTGCTCTACGGCAGCGCCGCCTACGAGCGCATGAGCGAGGCGGAGCACACGGCCATGGTCGTCTCCACGGTCGGCACCGACGAGGAGATCGCCCGCCTGCGGGAGCGCCTCGTAAGAAGCGACATGGACGCCCTGCTCTTCGACGCCTGCCTGGAGGCCATGGCCTCCCTGGCTGCTGACAAGCTGGCCGAGGCCGTGGCCGACGACGCCCACGAGCGCGGGCTGCACCGGGGCAGCACCCTGGAGACCGGCGTCGAGGACTTCCCCCTCACCATGAACACGACGCTCGCCTTCTTCACCCAAACCGAGAAGCGCTTGGGGCTCACCGCCGCCGAGGACGGCACGCCGTCGGATCGCTGGAGCACCTGGGGCGTCATCGGCCTGTACAACGAGACCCAGAAGAAGCGCCGCGGCTGCGCCTATTGCCACAACGTGCGCACCTGCACCATCCGCAAGATCGGCATGACCTGCCACGGCCGCCGCACCCGCAAGAAGGCAAAGCCCACCCCTTCCGCTGACCAGCAGTAATCGACCTCACGAACCTTAAAGGGCACCGACAGGTGCCCTTTTTCTGCATCTCATTTCACTGGTTCAAAGCACTCAGGATGCTGCTCGCCGCCCTCTGCGCGCGCTCCGGAAGGTGCTGATCGACGACCTCTGCGCGCCTCCAGGAGACGTCGCTCACCGCCCCCCTGCGCGCTCCGGAAGGTGCTGCTCGCCGACCTCTGCGCGCCCTCCGGAGAACGCGGCCGTTAAGAAATAGCTTCCACTTCAGCAGCAACGATACCGGGACAGTACCGACTGATGTGCGTCATCTTCGCTATTTCTTTTGCCGCGTTCGCAGGAGGAAAAAGCGCGCAGCGGGCGGCGAGCAGCACCTTCCGGAGCGCTTCCCCCAGGTCGATTCCAAGCACAAGAAAAGGGACCCGCTTTCGCAGGCCCCTTCCATCAAAGCCGTATCGCGGTCGCGATTTAGATGGTCCAGAGGTAATCCGGATCCTCGGCAGCCTTGGCGTACTCCTTGAGGATGCCGCGGCCGGAGATGTGCACCATGATCTCGACGGTGCCGCCACCGATCTGGAAGCCGCGGCAGTCGAGCATGAGGCGGGAGACGCGGGTCTCGTCGGTGAAGCCGAGGCCGCCCATGAGCTGCAGGGCGCGGGAGCAGCAGTCGGTGAGCGCCGGGGCGCCGTAGCGCTTCAGCATTGCGGCGTCGTTGTTCACCGGGATGCCGTTGTCCATCTTCCAGCAGGTGCGGTACAGGAAGTTACGGGTGTTGGTGAGCTCGATCTGCATCTCGACGATGTGCTCCTGCACGAGCTGGAAGGTCTTGATGCCCTTGCCGAACTGCTGACGCTCGTTAACCCAAGCGCAGGCGTCGTCCATGGCGGCCTGAGCCTCGCCGAGCAGCTCCGCCAGAAGCACGCAGCGCTCCCACTCGAAGTTCTTCATGAGCTGCAGGAAGCCCTTGCCCTTGATGCCGAGCAGAGCGGACTCGTCAACCACGACGTCGTCGAAGATGATCTTGGAGAAGGGCATGATCTGCATGCCGATCTTGTTCAGCGGCTCGATGGTGACGCCCTTGGAGTTGGCGGGCACCAGGTACATGGACATCTCCTTGTTCTCGGCGGAGGGGTCCTCGTCCTTGCACACCACGATGAAGCCGTCGGAGTTCTCGCCGGAGGTCACCCAGGTCTTCGTGCCGTTGATGTGGATCTTGCCATCGGCGTCCTTGGTGGCGGTGGTGGTCATCCACTGGTTGGCGGAGCCGGCCTCGGGCTCGGAGATGGCCAGGCAGTACGGCGGGTAGCCGTTCTCCTTGTAGTAGTCGATGGCGTACTGGATCTGCTCCGGGGTGCCGAACTCGACCATGTCGAACATGATGAGCAGGTTGGGAGCCATGGGGATGTTGCCGCCGCAGTGGTTCAGCTCTTCGATGATCATGGCCATGGTCTGATGGTCGACGGGCTTTCCACCGTACTCCTCGGGCAGGCCGTACATTCCCCAACCGTCGTCGACCCACGCCTTGGCGATCTCGGGGGCGATGCCGCGGTTCTTATAGCCGGCGGCGATGGCCTCCTCGGTCAGGTGCTTCTTGCCCCACTCGCGAATGCCGCGCTTGATCTCGAGCTGCTGCTGGGAATAGCTGAAATCCATTTCTTCCTCCTTTAAGGAACGTTGCCTTTATTCAAAACGCCTGCGCGTTTGAACCAAATTGAGAGAGCAGGCGCCGCGCCGTTTGAACACGGCGCCCGCAACCGGGGATAAGCCCGATTTAGATGGCCATGGAGGCCTGGTAACCGCCCTTGACGGCCTCGAGGGTGCGGTACACCTTGCCGTCGGGGGTGGTGGCGTCGCCGATGAGCTTGGCGTGCGGCCACACCTTCACGATCTCGTCGTACAGATCGGTGTTCTGCTCCACGCCGAGGGAGGTCAGCACGGTGTCGCACTCGATGAGCTGCTCCTCGCCGGTTTCGACGTTCTTCACCTTGGCGCCCTTCTTGGTCACCTCGATGAGCTCGGTGAGGGGCATCAGGTGCACGCCCTTCTTCTTGAGCAGGTTGATGGTGGGGTTCTTGTCGATGATGCCGATGCCGTTGCCAAGCTTCTTGGCCGGATCGATCACCCAGATCTCGCGGCCGTCGCACATGGCCTCGGCCACTTCCAGGCCGGCGAAGCCGCCGCCCACGACCACCACGCGCTTGCCCACGATGGCGGTCGGGCCGCTCTTCATGTTCAGGCCCATGCGCATGAACCCGACGGTGCCGCCCTGGGCCTTGATGGCCGCCACGGCCGCCTTCCAGATCATGCCCTTGCCCTCGGGCACGATGCCGTTGCACATGGCCTTGATGTCCTCGGACTTCACGACGTTCTTGCCGTCGATGCCGGGCACGTCGATGGGGATGATGCCGCCGCCGGGCGAGACGATGACCTGGTCGGGATTCAGGGCGCGCAGGGTGTCCACGTCGACCTTGGTGTTCAGCTTGATCTCGATGTTGGGATGAAGCTTCATCTCCTCGTTCCAGTAGGACACCAGAGGCTCGATGTTGGCGTTGAGCACCTGGGCCATGGTCAGCAGGCCGGCGAGCTTGTCGGACTTCTCAAGCACGGTCACCTTGTGCCCGCGCTCGGCCGCCACGCGGGCCGCCTCCAGGCCGCCAGGACCCGCGCCCACGACGGCGATGTGCTGCTTCTCGGTGGCGGGCTTGTCCTGGGGCAGGCCCACTTCCACGCCCTCCCACACGTTCGCGTTCACCGAGCACTGGCAGGGCTTGCCGATGAAGATGTTGTCCAGGCAGCGGGAGCACACGATGCAGGGGCGCACCTGCTCCGGACGGCCCTCCTCCACCTTGCGGGCGGTGTCGGGATCGGCGATGAACTGGCGCGCCATGCCGACCGCGTCGCCGTAGCCCTCGGTGACGACCTTCTCGCACATATCGAGCGTATTGATGCGGGTGCCGGGGAATACCGGCTTGGAGGTGACGGTCTTCACCTGCTTCGCGAGGTCGATGAACTCGCCCTCGGGCACGATCTGGTTGGCCACGGGACGGGGCGCCTCGTGGAAGCCGGCCTGCACGGACCAGGCGTCAACGCCGTGGGCCTCGATGATCGGGATGAGCTCGAGGGTGTCGGCGATGCGGTTGCCGTCGGGCATGAGGTCGTCGGCGGAGATGCGCACGAGAATCGGCATGTCGTCGCCGCAGGTCTTGTGAATCTCGTCGATGATCTCGCAGAGGAAGCGGGCGCGGTTCTCGGCCGATCCGCCGTACTCGTCGGTGCGGTGGTTGGAGTACTTGGAAAGGAAGCGCATCACCATGTAACCGATGCCCGCGTGGATCTCGATAATGTCGATGCCGGCATCCTTGCAGCGGCGGGCGGCCTGGCCGTACTGCTTGACGACCTCGGCGATCTCCTCTTTGGTGTACTCGCGCTCGGGCATGCCCACGAACGGGCCGGAGGGCACGTCCTTGGAAGGAGCGTAGGACAAAAGCGGATCATCGCCAGAGGCACGCCACTCGTAGCACAGCTGCAGCTGGGCGGCCACCTTGGATCCGTGCTTGTGGCACACCTCGGCGATGCGCTGGAAGCCGGGAATGAACTCATCGTCCCAGCATCCGCAGGCGCCGGTGGTCGTGTGGTACTTCGGCTCGGTGCCGAAGCAGTCGCACACATAGCACGACCCGATCTCGATCAGGCCGGCATGGCCCTTTGCGCGCTGCTCGTAAAAGTCCACCAAGTCATCGGTCACGTGGTAGTTGTCCACCTTCTCGATAGTCATCGGCAGCATCACGAAACGGTTGCGCAGTTCGACATTGCCGATCTTAAACGGCTCCACCAGTTTCTGGTACTTCGCCACGGCTAAACTCCTTTCAATTACTTCCCCACAGGTTTCAAGGGTATTAGGTATGATTTCAAGCTTTTGACCATGTTGCCTTCTCATGATCCTCACATTTGGAAATCTCTACCCAATTTGACTTGCTTTGTCCGCCTTTCAAAGCGCCGACCGAGCTGAAGTCTCCTCGTGACTCTTATTCTACGAAGATTGCTTTGCTTTACGATGGACAGATTTATCTATCTGTGTAGTACTTCATAGGCAAATCTTCGTCATCCATAGGCATTTGCCGCATAAGTGGCCGTTTTGACCCCGTTAAATAGGCGCAACTAACCGAGTCATTGGCATTTCCATTGCACATTTCGATTTATCTGTCCCATATTTCTTCGAAAGATCCTATAATGGGCGCAGCGGAAGAGAACTGAAGGAGGAACCCATGAACGCGCTTTCCACCATGCTGCTCATCTCCGACGCCTTCGTGGAGCTGTGCGACGAGATGCCCTTGCGCAAGGTGTCTATCAGCGACATCGTCGAGCGCACGGGGAAGAACCGCAAGACCTTCTACTACCACTTCGAGAACAAGGACCGCCTCATCATCTGGATCTTCCGCTACGACATGGGCCAGTGCCTAAAGCAGCATTTCTCCGAGTCAGTGCTCCTCTACGACGACGATCCGGAGGATCCCACCTCGCGATTCCCCTACTATATTACCCAGAAGTCCGGCGTGCGCTCGCTCGACCACGCCGAGTTCTTCCAGTGCTTCGCCGAGGTGCTGGAGGGGCGCCGCAACTTCTACCGCCAGGCGCTCGTGGACAACGGCCCCTACTCGCTGCGCAACTACCTGTACGCGCTGTACCTTGAGGCCATGAAGCGGGACATCGACATCATTTTGTCCAACCGCTACCTGCCGAAGGACAACATCGACTTTCTGGCCGAGTTCTACACCTGTGCCTTCCTCTACTACTACATCCGCCGCTGCGACGCCCGCGGCGTCGAGTCCATCGGCGGCCAGGCCGGCCCCTTCGCCAACATCATCCACAGCTCCCTCGAAAACGAGATCAAGGAAGCCCAGATGCGGCGCAATTTGTAGAAGTAGGCCCCTTCCATAGCTTTTGCCTATTTTCCATCGGAAATTTTCGGGCGGTTTCTATTGGACGAACCTCAAGACGGGCTGTCAAACTGTTCATCAGGGTATACGCGCCCGCGCGCGATGGCACGGGCACACGATCACGAGGAGGCTTTATGGGCAAGTTGACCGACGAGGAGTTCCGTGATTTCCTGAAGACCTGCCGCGAGCTGGCGGAGGGCCCCTTCGAGGAGATGCAGCGTGAGGTGGAGGTCACCAACAAGTTCCCGCAGGAGTTCATCGACCTGGCCCGCGAGAACAACCTGTACCGCTACGCGCTGCCCGAGGAATACGGCGGATGGGGCTTCACCGAGAAGGAGATCCTGCAGGTGCAGGAGGAGTTCTCGCGCGGCCCGGGCGGCATGCGCATGCACCTGCACTACGCCGCCGACCTGAACTGGCGCATCCTGGACGACTACGGCTGCGACGAGCTGAAGGCCGCCTACATGGACAAGTTCGCCGACAAGACCATCTTCACCTGCTTCGCGCTCACCGAGCAGACCGGCGGCACCGGCGCCGACGTGCACACCACGGCCGTGAAAGACGCGGATGGGAATTACATTCTGAACGGCGAGAAGTGGCTCATCTCCCACACCGACGTAGCCCAGTTCGCCTACGTCATCGCCGTGACCGACCCGGACAAGGAGGGCGACGAGCGCCTCTCCGCCTTCTTCGTGCCCATGGACGCCGAGGGCTTCGAGCTGGTGGACATGCCCCACATGATGGGTTGCCGCGGCGCGGGGCACGCCGGCTTCAAGATGACCGATGTGAAGCTCGAGCCGAAGTACCTGCTCGGCAAGGAAGGCCAGGGCATGGAAGTGGCCATGCACTCGCTGGCCATCTCCCGCGTACACATCGCCGACTCGAACCTCGGCATGTGCCAGCGCATGCTGGAAATGTCGCTTGCCCGCGCCCGCGACCGCGTGACCTTCGGCAAGACCATCAACACGCGCCAGGCCATCAAGATGAAGCTGGCCGACATGGCCACGGCCACCCATGCCCTGCGCTGCATGATCATCGACTTCGCCGAGGACTACGACCGCGACCCGCACAACCCCTACATCGCCGAGAAGGCGGCCATGTGCAAGCTGTTCTCCATCGAGGCGGTGAAGAAAGTCTCCGACGAGATGCTGGAGATCTTCGGCGGCGACGGCTACTTCGAGGACTCCCCTTACGGCCCTACCGAGCGCCTCTACCGCGACTGCCGGGCGCTGTGGCTGGAAGAGGGCTCCCCCACCATCCAGCGCATCACCATCGCCCGCGAGCTGGAGCGCCACGACGGCGTCGTGGAATACCCCGCCCTCGACTGGATCGCCGGCACCGACCTGTAGGCACCGCCTCTCAACAAGCAACGCCCCTGCGATTTGCAGGGGCTTTTTTAGTGCAAGCTGATTCCTTGTTCCGAATTTCCCCGTAGGGGCTGACCTTGGTCAGCCCTCCCTCGGCGGATCAACCTCGCTCGAGGAGGGGCGACCAAGGTCGCCCCCTACGGGATCGGTCAGGACAAGACGATGGAACCGGCCTACCCGAAGCGGTACTCCACGCCCATGGTGGGCCAGGGGTTCTCCCACTTCCTCACGATGGTGCCCTCGCAGGCGATGCGGCAGGTGCCGCACTCCAGGCAGCCGGCGTAGTCGAAGCTCGTCGCGCCGTCCTCGCCGATCTTGTAGAGGGCGGCCGGGCACACCCGCACGAGCTTCTTGAACTCCTCGATGTCCGGATCCTCCGCGAGCTCGATATGGGCGTTCTCCTCGTCCACCTCGTACTTGTTCACAGCGATCAGCTCGTCGACGTTCACGGTAATCGGTGCGATCTGGCTCACAGCGCGTTCACCGCCTTCCTCACCTCGTTGGCGGTCTTGAAAAGCCCGCGCTTCTTGATAATGGGCATGATGCGCTTGCGCAGGGGCTCCTGCGGGCGCCCGTCCACGCTGAACATGGCGTTGAAGACCTCGGCCGCCATGGTCGGATAGTCGTTGAACATCGCATCCCACTCCTCCATGACATGGGGCCACTTGCGGAAGGTGGCGAGGTCCTTGATGACGAAGGAGTCCTCCATGCGGCGCTTATAGCCGGAAAGCCCCGCCGCACTCACATCTCCCGCGTCGATGGCCTCGACGGCCGCCTCGGCGGCCATGCGACCGCTCGCCACGGCGAAGTCCATGCCGCGCACCTGGTAGCCCATGTTCATGCAGAGGCCGGCCGCCTCGCCGGCCAGAAGCGCCCCGTCGAACACGTACTGGGGCACCATGTCGTAGCCGCCCTCGGGCACCATGTGCCCGGAGTGCTCGACCATCTTGGCGCCCCGAATGATGGGCGCCACCGCCGGGTGGTTCTTGAAGTCCTCCAGCATCTGGTAAACCGGCGTGTCGTTTCCGCCGTCGGCCGCCGTGGAGATGGTGGCCACGAGTCCCAGCGAGATGGAGTCCCTGTTGGTGTACAGGAAGCCCCCGCCCACCTTGCCGTGGGTGCAGTCGCCGACGAACAGCATCGCGGCGCCCTCGCCCTCGGGCAGGAGGAACCGGTCCTCGATCACGCCCGCGGGCAGCTCGAACACCTCCTTGATGCCGACGGCCATCTGATGGGGCGCGGGACGGGCGTTGCCGAGGCAGCGCTCGGACAGGAGCGTGTTCGCGCCCTCGGCCACGATGACGACCTGCGATGTGATCTCGTCCTCGCCGGCGCGGATGCCGACGACCTTGCCGGACTCGTCCTTCAAAAGCTCCTCCACGGCGATGCCGCAGATGTACTCGGCGCCGGCGTCCTCGGCCTTCTCGGCCAGCCACTGGTCGAAGGGGCCGCGCAGCACCGAGTAGGAGTCCTTGCCCTCTTCGGCGAGCACGGGGCTCGTGAAGTCGATGGTCATCTCCGAGTCGCTGTTCAGCATGGCGATGCGCTCGTGGGTGATCTTGCGCTCCAGGGGCGCCTCGGACTCGAAGTCCGGGAACACCTCCTTCAGCGAGTGGCTGTAGATGCGCCCGCCGGTCATGTTCTTGGCGCCGGCGTAGTTGCCGCGCTCCACCACGAGCACGCTCTTGCCGGCCGAGGCCGCCACGTAGGCCGCCACTGCGCCCGCGCACCCGCTGCCGACGACGATGATGTCGAAATCTGCGTCAGACACGCTTCTCTCCTTTCAGATTCTCACTCGATCCCAAGGGCGGGAGGCCGGCGACCATGGCCGCGCCGGCGCCTCCCGCCCTCGATCGATAAGGCCTACAGGGCCGCCGTCAGGGCCGGCAGCACGTCTTTGATGTCGCCCACCAGACCCCAGTCGCATTGCTTGAAGACGGGGGCGTTCTTGTCCTTGTTGATGGCGAACACGGCGCCGGAGCGATTGCAGCCCACCATGTGCTGCATCTGGCCGGAGATACCGCAGGCCACATACACCTTCGGCGTGAGCGTGAGGCCGGAGACGCCCACGTAGGTGCTCTGGGGCATCCAGTCGACGCCTTCGGTCAAGGGACGGGAGCAGGCCAGGCCGCTGTCGATCTTGTCGGCCAGAGCGCGGGCCAAATCAAGCTCGGATTCCTCGGCGAACCCGCGGCCGCAGGCCACGACGGCCTCGGCCTTGAACAGGTCGGTGCCGCCCTTCTCGCGCTCGCGGGAGGACACCAGGCGCAGCGGACGGGCCGGCGCGATCCAGGCCACGGTCTCGGCCACGGCGCTGCCCGCAGGCTCGACGTCGGCGAAGGTGCCAGGGGCCACCGTGTAGAAGGCCACGTCTCCCGCGGCCTTGCGCACGCGCTCGCCCACGCCGCCGAAGTAGAGGCTCAGAGCGCCCCCGTCCTCGAAAGCCGTCACATCGGTGATGGCGGCGGCACCCGCAGCAGCGGCCAAACGTCCCAGCACCGACTTCACATGGCGGGTCGGCTCAGCGAGCACCACAGCGGGCTGCTCTTTCTCGTAGACGGACTGAATGGTGAGGTAGGCATCGTCGGCCACGGCGCCCTCGGGCACCTCGACGATATAGGCGGCATCGGCGGCGTTCTCCGGGGCCTCGCCGAAGGCTACGAGCGCCACCTCGTCGGCGAGAGTGCGGGCGCCGGCTGCCAGCTCGCGGGCGGCCTCGGGATGCTCGGCAATAACCAGTGCTTTCATGTTCATGTCTCCTTATCGGGTCGTGGAATTCGAAGTGTGGGGAGGGACGCCTACAGGGCCGCCTTGAGCGCCGCGGCAAACGCCTCGATGGCGCCGTCGGCGGAAGCGTCAGCCACGTTGCAGGCGCGCTCGGCGGCCTCGGGAGCCGCACAGGAGACGACCTCGACGGCGCTCACGGGAGCTACGGGAGCGCCCTTCACATCCATGGGCTTCTTGCCGGCCGCCAGAATGTCCTTCATGCCGGGGATGCGCGGCGTGGCGACATCGGGCGTCACGGCGATGACGGCCGGCAGCGGAACCTCCACTTCCTCCACCACGTCCTCGAGCGTGCGCTCGACGACCATCGAGTCGCCCTCGGCCTTGATGGCCGTCACCGCGTTCACGGAAGGAACTCCAAGACGGGCAGCCAGCTGGACATCGACCTGCTGGGCATATTCATCGGCAGAGCCGTCGCCGCACAGGATGAGATCGAAGTCCCCCTCGCCCACGACCGCGGCCAGCTCCTCGGCCGTGCCGGCGGTATCAAGAGCGGTCAGCGCGTCGTCGGCGACCATGACCAGATCGTCGACCCCGCGGGCGAGCACGTTCTTCTTCAGCTTGGAGTCGTCGATGGAGGCCGCCCCCACCGTCACGGCGGTCACCGTGGAGCCGGGGTTGGCAGCAGCCAGCTGGGCCGCCGCCTCGAGCGCGTTCAAATCGTAGGTCGACACCGTCCCCTTCGCCTTGGAGAAGTCCAGGGTGCCATCGGAGGCCACCTGGATGTCCTGATCGTCGGGAACCACCTTGAATGCCACTGCGATCTTCACTTCTGCACCTTTCTCTTTAAGAACTTCTCTCACGTATCGGTTCGTTTCAAGCGGAGCACCTCGCTGCAGCCGATGGCGCTCCGTTGGTGCCATAGTGCCGCGGCTCGCTTTGGCCGTCATCGCCAAAACCCCGTGAAAGCATCGTTACTCAAAATGTAGTGATGCCCCTTAAGCTGGGTATTCCCCATATACCGCGCCCCTTGCGATGCCCTCGAAAGCCGCCCCGCCTACCATAGATTTCGATGCGAGGGACGCATCATCTGGCAATCAGTTCTCAAGAATCTAGGAGGAACCAATGGCTGACTACTTTGGCACCGACACCGTCGTATCCGAGCTGCGCGATGACGGCTTGCTCATCATCCGCATCAACCGCCCCGAGGTGGCCAACGCCCTGAACGGGGTGACCTCCGCGGCCATGGAGAACATCATGAACCACGCCGAGACCGACAAGGCGGTGCGCGCCATCGTCGTGACCGGCACTGGCAAGGTGTTCTGCGCCGGCGAGGATCTCTCCGAGCTCTCCGAGGGCGGCGAATGCCAGACGGTCACCGAGCACGGCTTCGGCGGCCTCACTGCGCGCTTGTGCTCCAAGCCGGTCATCTGCGCCTGCAACGGCTCGGCGGCCGGCGGCGGCATGGAGATCGCGCTTTCCTGCGACATGGTGGTAGCCGCCGAGAACGCGAAGTTCGGCTGCACCGAGGTGGGACTCGGCATCATCGCCTCCACCGGCGGCATCGTGCGCCTCGCCCGCGACATCAACCGCAAGGACTGCATGGAGCTTCTGCTCACCGGCAAGAAGATCAAGGCCCCCGAGGCTAAGGCGCTCGGCCTCATCAACTACGTGGTGCCCGCCGAAGAGGTGCTCGACCGCGCCATCGAGCTGGCCGAGGAGTGCCTGAAGAACGCGCCTCTGGCCCTGAAGTGGACGAAGTTCATCGTGCATGCCGCCGACCAGATGTCCGAGGAGGACGCCATGCGCTTCTCCGATGCGGCCTACCGCTTCCTGGAGAAGACTGAGGATGGCATCGAGGGCCCGGCCGCCTTCGTCGAAAAGCGCGCCCCCCACTGGACCGGCCGATAGGCGAACTGCTCCATAGGTATTCAGCACATGAAGAGCCCGCCACCGAGGCGGGCTCTTCTGCCGCTTAGAGGCTGGCGCTCCTTGCTTCCCAGACTACGCATCCCAAGCCCTCTCTCGAATCCGTGCGGCAAGATCGCCATGCACCAAGGGGGTCTCCCCCCCTGCTGCCGAAGCCCCGCATAAGCAGGAAGAGCCCATCACTCAGAGGGGCTCTTCCATTCTCGAAATTTAAGATCTTCTGCCGATAGCTGGAACCCTGAGAACCAACGCTCTATCTATCGTCGATGCCGCTCGTCTCGGCGAGGGACTTGCCCCGGGTCTCGGGAGCCATGAAGTATGACAGCACAAGCCCCAGCAGCACGAGCCCCGCCGCCACAAGCATCACCGGGCCCACACCCCAGGCAGTCAAGGCCAAAGGTGTCCCATAGGTGGCCGCGATAGTGCCGATGCGCGAGAATCCGATAGCAATGCCGACGGCCGTCGCGCGCACCTCAGTGGGAAACAGCTCGTTGGGATACAGCCATTGCAAAATACCCGGACCACCGCTAAAGAACGCGTACAGCCCAAAGGCGAGGATGATCACCGCCACCGGCGCCGTGGGCCACAGACCCAACACGAGCAGCCCCACTGCCATGAGCGCGAAGCTCATGAGCAGCAACGGACGTCGCCCCATGGAGTTGAGCCAGAACATAGCAGGAATGGATCCAACGAGGAAGAACAGGCTCACAGCGCTCTCACCCAAAATGGCCTCATGGCCCTCTCCCAGCCCGAAGGCGGTCATGATCTCGGGCCCGAAGGTGTAGATGGCATACATGGGCACCACCTGGCACAGGATGAACACCCCAAGAAACACCATGCGCTTGAGATACTCGCCGCGCATCAGCGTTGCCAGCGGCGTCTTGCCTGCCGGCTTCGCGGGAGCAAGCTCCACATCGGGACCGAACACACGGTCCATCACGGCTCGAGCCTCGGCAACGCGCCCCTTGCTTGCCAGCCACAGAGGCGATTCGGGAATGTCGTGCCGCCCGATGAGCAGCACCACGCAGGGTACCACGGCGCTGCCGAGCATCCATTTCCATCCGTCTTCCATATCGTAGAGCCCATAGCCCACCACTGCGGCCACGGTGGCTCCCAGATACCACGCCGCCGACACCATGCCCATGGAGATCGACCGATGTTCCTTGGGCGTGAACTCGGCAATGAGCGAAGTCGCGATGGGATAATCGGCGCCTACGAACACGCCGATGAAGAAGCGGGCGGCCACGAGTTGCCAGGCCTCGGCAACGAATACGCTCAGAAGTGAGAACAGCCCGATCGCTACCAGGTCGATGATGAACATCTTCTTGCGACCGATGATGTCGGTGAGGTAGCCCCCGGCGATGGTCCCCGCGAAAATGCCGACGAGCACCGAGGCGCCGATGGCGGCGCTCCAGTCGTCGGTCAGCCCGAACGCCGGCACGATCTGAGTGAGTGCGACGCCGATGAGCGACAGCACGTATCCGTCCAGAAAAGAGCCGCCCGAGGAGAAGAAGGTGATCTTGCGCAGAAACGGCGTCATGGCCACGTCGTCCATGGTCCTCTTCGCCGTTTGGCGCACCTTGCGGGCCACATCCCCGCTGATCTCCTTCGCAGCCGCCGAGACGGGAGGGCTCGCCACCTGCGTCATCGCCTTCACATCGCCTGCCATGACAGCCCTCCTATTCCCATTCGGCGAGACAGGCGCTCAGATACGGCTTGGCCTCGGGCTCATCAGCGTTTACCATGCAGAAGCGCGCCTCACCCTCGCCCACCTTCCACACCTGCGTGCAAAGGCGCGTGCCCGGCAGCACCGGAGAAGTGAAGCGGCACTTGAAGCGGCGCAGGCGCTCGGGCTGTCCGGGAATGAGCAGCGCGATGAGGTGGCGCATGGCGATGCCGGCCGCGCAGACGCCGTGGTTGATGGGGCGCGCCAGCCCGGTCTGCTCTGTGTAGGCCCAATCGATGTGCTGCTGGTGCCAGTCGCCCATGAGCCGGTAGATGAGGGGCCACTGATAGCCGCACACCTCCTCGTAGGTGAGATCCGGCTCGCGGTCGGGATACTCGACGACGTCCTTCGGGGGCCTCTCGCCGCCGAAGCCCCCGTCGTAGATGCAGCAGTCGCAGGTCTCCACGGTGCACAGATGCACGCCGTCGGCGGAATAGGACTTCCCCACCTGTTTGGAGAGCGACCCGCGGCCCTCCCCGCGATCCCAGATGGCCTCCTGCACGACATAGGTCTCCACATGATCGTTCATCTTAAAGGGCGCATGGAAGTGAGCATCGATGCCGTAGTGCAGCGATCCGCTGTAGTCGAAGCCGTAGTCCAGCGTGGTCGTCACCTCCTCGTTCACCGTCAGCGGCACGCCGAAGATGGGCAGCACCTTGAGCCGCGGGTTCTCGGCATCGTGCTCGTTCACGTACTCCAGATCGGTCTTTCCGTCCCAGCCGGCGCCGCAGCCGAGCGCGCAGATCTCCAAGTCCTTGAAGGTGTAGTCCCGAACGAACGGGCCGAACGTCCTGCCGACGATTTCCGTTGAGATGGCCATGCTGTATCCTCCTCGTTAATGGGCTTCATATCTAATCAAGGGAGCAGAGCAGCTTCTTCTCCACTTTTCCGACGCTCGTATGGGGCAGCTCGTCCACGATCTCCATCAAGGTCGGCACTTTGAAATCGGCTAAGCGGCAAGCGGCGAAGCGCGTGATCTCCTCGACGGTGGCCGCCTGTCCCTGCACCAGCACGACAAAGGCCTTCACCGCCTGGTCGCGCACCGGGTCGTCCACGCCGATGACGGCGCATTCGGCTACGGCCGGGTGCATCAAGAGCGCGTCTTCCACCTCGGTGGCCGACACGTTCTCACCGCCTCGCTTGATCATGTTGCATTTTCGATCGACGAAATAGAACCAGCCTTCCTCATCGCGGTAGCCTTTGTCGCCGCTGAGGTACCAGCCCTCCCCATTCACGGTTCTCGCCGTGGCCTCGGGATCGTCGTAGTAGCCCTTCATGAGACTGATGCCGGGAATACCCCTCACGGCGATCTCCCCTACCGTCCCCGGCGGCACCGCCCGTCCCGTCTCGTCCAGGATCTCCGCCTCGTAGCCAAGGCCCGGCCGCCCCACGCTCGGCCAACGGCGCGGGCCATAGGGCAAGTCGGTGAGCGCCCAGCAGATGGACTCCGTCGCGCCGTAGCAGTTCTGCAAACGCACGGAGAAGCGGCGCTCGAAGGCCTCCTTCTCCTCATCGGTGATGGGTAGGTAGTACTGCACCGACCGGACGCAGTGCTCTCGCTCGGCGGCGTCGCACGGCTGCATCATGAGGGTGCGGGCCATCATCGCCACGAGCTGGATGGCCGTGGCTCCATGCTCGCGCACCTGGCGCCAGAAGTTGCGCGCGCTGTACTTCTCCAGCACGACGAGGCTGGCGCCCGCCGCGAGCACGGGCATGAGGGCCGCCAGCTGGAAGTTCGAGTGGAAGGCGGGCATGGTGGTAAGCATGCGGTCCTCAGGCCCCAAGGCGCACTGCCAATCGCCGTAGTGGCCGGCGAAGAGCATGTTCGCATGGGTGATCTCCACACCCTTGGGGCACGAGGTGGTGCCGGAGGTGAAGATGATCATGGCCGTGTCCTGGCCGTCCAGATCGCACCGCTCGTCCAGCACGTCAGCGCACGCATCTACCCCGGCGTCGAAGTCCACGGCACCGGCGACGAGCCCCTCCCCACCGCTGTGGCAGACGAACACGCGCTCCATAGGATAGACGCGCCTCTTTCCACAGGTGTTGTTCGGGCACGGGGGCATGGCGTCGGCGAAATAGTAGCCCTGGCAATCCGGCTCGCAGATGACGGTGCGGATGGCGCAGCGGTCGAACTGGAAGGCGCACTCGCCGAAGACGAGCTGCATGTTGATGGGCACCGCCACTGCCCCGATCTTCGCCAAGGCGAAGGTGGCCGACACGTACTCTGGCGAGTTGTACAGCTGGATGGCCACGTTGTCGCCTTTTTTCACCCCGGCCAACCGCAGGAAGTTCGCCGTGCGGTTCACCAAGCGGTCGAATTCGCCGTAGGTGAACGAGCAGCGGTGGCCGGCCCGATCCTCGCAGGTCAGAAAAAGATGATCGCCGCGGCTTGCGGACAGCTCGTTCCACAAATCGCGGAGATTCTCATTGCCTACGACGGTCGCCATGGCGTTCGTTCCTTCCCTCGAACTTGTCAGTGGGAGGAAGGCCCGCCCTTCCCCAGCGGGCCTTCCCTGCGCATAGTTGGCGCGATGCGCTCGCGCGGACGGCACGGCTACTCAGCGCACTTCACAATGCCATCAGCCGCGAATCGGGCGATCTGCTCATCGCTGTAGCCGAGCTTGGTCAGCACGTCTACCGTGTCGCCGCCCTGAGCGGGCATGGGGCGCCAAATGCGACCGGGGTTGTTCTGGAACTTCGGGAAGACGCCAAGTCCATGGAAGGTCTCCCCGTCGGCCGTCTCCCAATCGGCCCAGGTGTCGCGCAGGCGCAAATGCTCCTCCTCGACCAAATCCTCCATGTCGTTGATGACCTGGGCGGCAATGCGATGGGCGGCAAAGTCCTCTTCAATCTCGTACTTGGAATGGGCCAGGCAATACTCCTCGAAGGCGCGCTGGATCTCCTCGGCGTGGGGATTCGACAGCCACAGCCCGCTCGTGTCCTCGGGAATCTCCGGCGTGCCCCACAGATGCCCCAAGCCGATGGTCTCGAGGAAATACTTGTTCTGGTCGACGCCATAAAGGCACACGCCCAAAAAGCCGTCCTTGCAGGCGAACTCGCCAATGCCGCAGAGATTCTGGTTGCGCGCACCGGGGCGAGGCCACTTGATGCCCTCGTTCAAGTAGTCCACCAGGTAGTACTGGCCGATAGCCAAAAGCGTCTCGTACATAGCCAAATCGATGGACTCGCCCTTCCCCGACTTCTCAGCCTTATACAGGGCGGCCAGAGCCGAGCTTGCGATCATGAGCGTGTTGAAGTAGTCGCCGGCATAGGGCCCCGGCAGCATCGGCTGCTCCTCGGTACCGTTCTGCATGATGATCCCGGCATAGGCCATAACCGTCAGATCGTAGGCCGCGCGCTTGACCATCTTGGGATCGCCCGTCTGGCCGAAGCCGGACACGTGCACGATGACGAGCTTCGGGTTCACGGCCCACAGCACTTCGTCGGTCAGCCCCTTGCGAGCCCACGTGCCTCCCTTCGACGCCTCCATGAAGATGTCAGCGTCGCGGATCATGTTGAGGAATATCTCGCGACCCTCCTCAGAGAAGTAGTTCAGAGCCACGGAACGCTGGTTGCGGCGCTCGGCCTGCTTGATATAGGCCGTGTCGCGAATGGTGTCGCCAGCGCCGGTGTTCTCGAGCCAGGTGACATCCGCGCCCCAGTCGGCCATGAGGTCGGCGGCCTTGGGACAAGCCAGCTCAACAGCGGCATAGACCACCTTCACGCCATCAAGCGGACCGTAAGAGGGTTTCTCGGTAGGGATAGCCATTGTTTCTCTCCTTAAATCGCGTTTCTCTCAATACCTCGCTGGTTCGCCCAAGGAAGTTAGGCCTTGTAAGCCTTGCAGGCGCCCTTGGAGGTGGCCAAAATCATCATCTCGTCGGTGCCACCAGAGACGCGGTCGACGCGCAGATCGCGCCAGATGCGGTTGATGCGGTGCTCGGAGGCCACGGCGATGCCGCCCATCACCTGCATGGCGTCGTCGGTCACCTCGAAGGAGGCGTTGGCGCAGTAGTACTTGCACATGGCGGCCATGGCCGGGTCGAAGTCGCCGCCGTTGTTGTCGGCCATCCAGGCGGCCTCGTACAGCATGTTACGCATGTTGGTCAGCTTGATGCACATCTCGGTGATCTTCAGCGAGTTCAGCTGGAATCGGCTGATGGGCTTGCCGAAGGCGATGCGGGTGTTGGCGTGCTTCATGGCGTCCTCGAAGGCGCAGATGGCGGTGCCGTAGTCGCAGGCGCCCACGAGCCAACGCTCGAAGTTGAAGTCGGACACGCCACGCATAAATCCGTTGCCCTCCTTGCCGAAGATGTCGGACTCCTCCAGCTCCACGTTGTCCAGGTACACCTCGCAGCAGCTGTCCATGCGAAGCCCCAGCTTCGGCAGCGGGGAGAGCTTCACGCCCGGCTTGGACATATCGACGAAGAACTCGGTGAACTGCGACTCGTCATCGGCGTTCTTGGCCATGATGACCAGGTACTTCACGCCGGCGGACGAGGTGATGAAGGTCTTGGTGCCGTTCAGGTAGATTTTGCCGTTCTCGCGCTTGTACGTGGTGGCCAGCGCCCCCACATCCGAGCCTGCGCCCGGCTCGGTGCAGGCGGAGTTCCAGATCTGCTCGCCGGAGCCGAGCGTGCTCATGACGGCGTCGATCTGCTCTTGGGTTCCCTCGCGGATAATGGTCTCGAAGCCGGGCAGCTGGTAGAGCACGTAGGTGGGCGCACCGTAGCGGCCGAGCACCTCGTAAACGGCCATCAGCGTCACGCAGGGCTGCTCCAGGCCCAGGCCGCCGTGGGACTCGGGCAGCATGATCTGGTCGAAGCCCAGCTCGCACAGGCCCGCCACCCAGCGCAGGGGGTAGACGTGCTTCTCGTCGCACTCGTGGAAGTAGGTCTCCCAGTTCTCGCTCTCCATGTACTCGCGGTAGCTGTCGACGATAAGCTCCTGCTCGTCGGTGAGTTTGAAGTCCATTCTTCTGTCTCCTTTCAAAGGGTGCTTTGCAAAGGGAACGCGCCCTACGCGCCCCCGGATTGCCAATAACTAGGCGAGGCCCAAGGTCTCGCGGTAAAAGGTGGCGCCGTGTTCCAGCGCGTCGTTGGCCGCATCGAGCATCTTGGTGTAGTGCAAGAAGGCGTGGATAACGCCCTCGAACAGCTCGAAGCGGAAGGGGGTGCCGTACTGCTCGCAGATGGCGGCCAGGGTGGCCGAGTCGTCGCGCAGCGGGTCGAACTCGGCGGCGGCGATGTAGCAAGCAGGCACATCATGGGTCAGGTCGTTCAAAAACAGGTTCGCGTAGGGCTCCGCCGCAAGGGCCGCGGGATCCTCGGCGTACAGGTTCAGGTAGAACTGCCAGTCCTCCTCGGTGAGGCCGTCCCACGAACCGCCCAGAAGCCGCATGGAGGAAGAGTCGGTCAGGCCGAACCACCCGTAGAACAGAAGCAGGCACTTCACGAAGTCGGCGCCGCCCATCTCCTCGCGCAGATACAGCGTGGCGGCCAGGCCCAGGTGCGCGCCGCCGGAGTCGCCGGCAAAGGCCAGGCGGTCGCCGTCGATGCCCCAGGCCTTCCCCGCCTCGTGCAGGTGCGCGGCCACCGCCGCCGCCTCGCGCACGGCGGAGGGGTACTTCGCCTCCGGGGACAGCCGGTAATCCACGGCCACCACCGGCACGCCGGCGCGCTTCGCCAAAATACGGCAGATACGATCGTGGGTGTCCAAGTTGCCGAGGACGAACCCGCCGCCGTGGACGTAGACGATGGCCGGCGCCGTCGCGCCCTCGGCGATTTCGCAGGGGTAGTAGCGCCGCACGCCGATGGCGCCGAAGGAGCCTTCCACCGCATCGTCGACCACACGGTCCATCTCAGGGGCTCCCTCGTTCCACCAGGCGCGGCCGGCCACGTAGTTCTCGCGCATCTGGGCGAAGCCGGCGCTTGTGTCGTTGGCGTCCCCGGCCAGCTCGTCCTCCTTCGCGAGGACGGCGGCCATCTGCGGGCTGATGCGGGCGAGCACGTCAATCTTGTTCGGCATAATAGGATCTCCTTGTCCTTTCCCGAATCCTGCGGTCTTTCCGATTTCCTCGCGTCGCTAGATGGTGGCCTCGCCGCCGGCGATCTCGGTCGCCTCGGCCTCCTCGGTCTTATCGACGGACTCGGCGCCGAAGTGCTTCTTGATGGTGCGGAGCAACATGACGAGGCAGATGCAGCCGATGACGCCGAACATGATCTCGAAACCGAAGATGCTCGTGTAGGCATCGATGCCCTGGGCGTCGATGAGGCCGCCGTACCAGGTGTGGATGAACACGTCGGGCATGAAGCCGACCACGGACAGCACGCCGGCGGCCGTGCCGAAGATGCGCATGGGGATCTTGATCTCCGAGAGCGGAGAGCTTCCGATGGAGAAGGCGCCGTAGGTGGTGAACCCGAACACGACGACCAGGATGGCGGCGACCATGGCCGCGCCCGGATCATGCGGGAAGATGATGAAGCCGAGCAGCACCGCGATGGACAGGATGAAGGCGCCCAGGATGACCTTGGAGGGGCTCTTCAGCTTCGTGGCCAGCCAACCGACCACAGGGCCGGCGATGAGGCCGATGCCGTAGGTGCGGATGAGGCCCACGACGTTCACGAGATTGCCGTCGGCGTTGAAGCACTGGGTGAGGTAGGGCGTGGTATAGGTAGCGCCCTGGTACACGGCGTAGACGCAGAAGTAGGCGACGCAGGCCCAGATGACGCCGGGGTGCTTGATGGCCTCGACGGCCTCCTTCAGGCTGAACAGCTTGGCGTTCTTGTCGATCTCGCCCTTGAAGTCGGGGATGAGGAAGATGGAGGCCACACCGAGCACGGCGATGACCACGGCCAGGAAGATGAGCATGACCTGCACGCCCTGGGCGACATTGGCGATGGCGGCGATGATGCCGGCGTTGATGAGGCCGATGACCAGTCCGGTCACGCCGTAGATGGAGTAGCTGATGCCGATCTTCGAGGCGTACTCGTCCTCCTCGCAGCACAGGCGGATCACCTTGAAGCGGGTGCCCCACCACACGAGGATGGAGGTGATGCCCATGGCTACGAACAGCACGAGGCAGATCTCCACCGACGGCAGCATGGCGTAGATGCCCACGAGCACCGCCGTGGCGAGGAAGCCCACGGTGGCCAGCGTGCGCATGCGGAACTTGTCGGCCACGATACCGGAGGGCAGATAGCAGATCATGGCCGCGATGCCGTAGGCCGACACCATAAGCCCCAGATCGGCGTTCGTGCAGCCGAGCGCCTGCATCAGCGGATCGTAGAACACATTCTTAAGGTACATGGGCGCGTAGATGATGGACGAGCCCATGGAGATGAGCACGACGAGTGCCCACTTGTGAAGCGACGTGAGATCCTTGTACGTCACTTCCCCTTTGCCCTTTGCAAGCAACGACATGGCAAAGCTTCCTTTCTCTCCGATTCGGCCCGGCCTTCCCGCCGGACCGCTTGCCCTGCGCGAGACAATTCCGCGCAATCGATCGATCTGGAATGCATTCTGCCGCTCGAGGGGCGGCACGCCATCGCACGCGAAAGAGGAAAGGGAGGTTACGCATTTTCTTGCGAGGTGACGATTCCCGTCGAAAGAGCCTGAAAGGCATCGCAAAACCCCTGCGAAAAGCGAAGTACTCAAAAACTTGCGATCCCATTTTTCATTGACGATCTTTACACTTAGCGCTCGGATTTGATACCGTAGCGCCATGATCGACGCTACATCAGCTAGAGGGTCGAACGACACCGCAACCTGCGGGATGACAAAGGGGAGAGCACCTATGGAAGCAAGCCGCGCCGAATTCGAGTCGTCAGACGCTAGAGAAGGACTCGCCCCCTCCGCCCTCTTCGATAGGCCCTTGTTGAAATACGTGGGCTTTGCCCTGCTGCTCGCCTGGCACTACGTACTTTGGTTTGTGCCGAACTTCTTCTTCCACACCCAGCTGCTCGACAAGAGCGTGACGCTCAGCTGGGTAGCGAGCCTCCTGCTAACGGCGGTGTTCCTCTTCATTCTGGCGGGGCTTCTCGGCCGAAAGCGTCACTTAAGCGACCACCCGATCGTCTTGCCGGCGGCGATGATTGCGGCTTCTTCGGGCACGGTGGCCCTGGGATTTTTTCCCTTCCATCTCGCGCCCGCAGGCCTCTACCTCGTCGCGATCATCATCCAGAGCGTCTCCGAGGCCACGCTCTGGATACTCTGGGGAGAGCGCTACGCCTGCGTGAAGGCGAACTTCACTATCAACCACATCGGCACGGTCTTCGGCATCACGCTGTTCCTGTGCGTGTTCGTCGCCTCGCTCCTGCCTCCGATGATAACGGCGCCGGCGGCGGCCCTGCTCCCCCTGGCATCGGGAGCCCTTCTGGCCTTCGCCCGCAAGGACGAAAAGCGCGCCTTTCCCGTACTCCTGCCGCGCAGCGCTACAAGCAGCGGCTTCAAGAACATGCTCGGCGTTGGCTTCGTCACGCTGCTCGCCTGCGCCGCCTGCTATTTCCTCAGCTGCATCATCCCATGGGAAGTGCTGCCCACCGGCGAGGACTCCTTCACATTCGGCATTTTGGGCGGGGCTCTGTTCATTCTCGTCATCGCCGGCATCTACACGCTGTCGCGCAACCGCCTCAACATCTTCAAGATCTACCCGGCCCTGCTCATCGCCATCATGGTGGGCTTCTCGCTGTTCCTCTCCTCGACGTTCGCTTACTTCCCCGCCTTCATCGTCGGCATCGGCGTGCAATCGCTCTTCGAAGTGCTGCTCATCATGTACTTCGGCATCCTCACCACCAAAGGCTACGCGACCCCGGCGCTCACTTTCGCCATGGCCGGCGGCTTCGTGCGCCTGGGGCTCGCCGCGGGCAACTCGCTGGCGCTGTGGTACGAGAGTATGGCAGTGCCAGTGACCCAGGCCCTCACACCGCCGACCTGCCTGGCCTTCATGTGCCTGCTCGCCGTCGTGCTCGCGCCGCTCGTGCGCATGGAGTTCAGCATCGTGGCCCTCACCGCTGCGCCGCCCACGCGAAACGAGGTGGAGGAGATCTGCGCCGAAGCGGCAGCCGAGTTCGGCCTGTCGGCCCGCGAAGCGGAGATCCTGCTGCTCATCGCGCGCGGACACACGACCAACTCCATGGCGGAAAAGCTCGTCATCTCCCCTTACACCGTAAACACCCACATCCGCCACATCTACGACAAGATGCAGATCCACAAGCGCAGTGAGCTTCTGAACTACCTGAACATGCAGCGCTCAGATTTCTAGAGCACGACTCGATAGGCAGGAACCGATCCCTCCGTAGGGGCTGACCTTGGTCAGCCCTCCCCTGGCGAGTCGACCCCACTTGAGGAGGGGCGACCAAGGTCGCCCCCTACGGGATAATGCGATAACCTTTCGTGACAAATCCATAGCACACAAGATGAGGCATTGCCAATTCTGCTTATTCACTGTATATTTACAGCAAATTCTTAGGAGGTTACTATGCCGCAGATCAAGCCACTGTCCGAATTCAACCGGAACCAGAACGCCCTCATCGAGGATCTCAGCCACTCGGGCGAGCCCTTGTACCTCACGCGCAACGGCTCGGCTTGCGTCGTGGTGATGGACTCGGCCGCCTTCGATGCCGCCATGGCCTTCCGCAACGAGATTTACGAGCAGGAAATGCGCACCTACCGCGGCATGCTCAAAGGCATCCAGGAAATGCAGGAGGGCAAGCTTCACGACGCCCAGGACGTCATGGACGAGCTGCGGGCACTCAGGGGCTGGGAGTGATGGCCGCCGAAGGCATGCGCGTTCTCTTCACGGACTCTGTGCGCACGTTCATCCTGGAGAACGTTTTCAGTGAGCGGGTGGCGCTCGCCATCGATCGCCAAAGGGACATGCTCGCGCTCTTCCCGGAAATGGGCCGCGAGTACGACCCCGTCTACGATGCGGCGCGCCTCTCGGTTCCGTGCCGGTGGATCGCCATTCCCGACACCCCCTTCACCATCTATTACGTGATCGACTACGATGCCGACGAAGTGAGAGTGTTCTACATCGAGCACCAGCGCATGAACCCCATGGGAAGGTTCTCGTAGCGGAAGCCGTCTCGTAGGGGCTGACCTCGGTCAGCCCTCTGCTGGTGGAGCAACCTCGCTCGAGGAGGGGCGACCGAGGTCGCCCCCTACGAAATCATCCCCGAATCGGTGCGAGCTCGCATAGAGAAACGGAGCCCTCCGAACCGTTCGGGAACTTCCTTACTGCCCGGATTTTACCAGCTCTTCGGCCATCTCGCGGAGCTTGAACTTCTGCACCTTCATGGAGGGGGTCATGGGGAAATCGCCCACGAAGAAGACGCGCTTGGGCACCTTGTAGCGGGCGATGCGCGGGATGGCGTAGGCGCGCACGTCGTCCTCGGTCATATCCTCGAAGCCGGGGCGCACCCGGATGAACGCGCCGACGATCTCGCCGAGCTTCGCGTCGGGGATGCCCACCACCTGGGCGTCCAGCACGCCGGGCATGGTGAGCAGGAAGTTCTCCACCTCGAGCGGGTAGATGTTCTCGCCGCCGCGGATGATCATGTCCTTGATGCGGCCCGTGACGCGGAAATACCCGTCCTCGTCCACGGTGCCCATGTCGCCGGAGTGCAGAAAGCCGTTCTTATCGATGGCCTTGGCCGTCTCCTCGGGCATCTTGTAGTAGCCCTTCATGACGTTGTAGCCCTTGCAGCACAGCTCCCCGTGCTCCCCCGGCTCGCAGATGTGGCCGTCGTTCACATCGAGCACGCGCACTTCCACCGGCGGATGGGCCCGGCCCACGGTCTCGCACTTGTGGGGAATGTCATCGTCCACCGAGGTCTGGGTGAACACCGGGCTCGTCTCGGTGAGGCCGTAGCAGATGGTCACGTCGCGCATGTTCATGCGCTCCATGACCTCGCGCATGGTCTCCGGCGGGCAGGGGCTGCCGGCCATGATGCCCGTGCGCAGGTGCGACAAGTCGAAGGAGTCGAAGTCCGGATGGTTCAGCTCGGCGATGAACATGGTGGGCACGCCGTAGACCGCCGTCGCCTTCTCCTTGTCGAGGGCCTGAAGCACCAGCTCGGCATTGAACTCCTCAACGATGAGCATGGTGCAGCGGTGGGTGAGGCAGGCCATGACCCCCAGCACGCAGCCGAAGCAGTGGAAGAACGGCACCGGCAGGCACACACGGTCTTCGGCACCGAGCTTTTGGCCCTCGCCGATGTAGAAGCCGTTGTTCAGGATGTTGCGATGGGTGAGCATGACGCCCTTGGGGAAGCCCGTGGTGCCGCTCGTGTACTGCATCATGACCACGTCGTTGTTGTCGAACTGGCCCTGGGCCCATTCCAGGGAGCTGTCGGGCTTGTGCTGGCCGAGCAGCAGAAGCTCGGGTACGCTGTAGAAGCCGCGGTGCTTCTCGGGTCCCATGTAGATGAGGTTCTCCAGGAAGGGGTACGCCTCGGAATGGAGGAAGCCGCGCTGCACGTTCAGCGACTCGGGCACCAGATCGCGGATGATCTGCAGGTAGTCCACATCGCGGTAGGCGTCGATCACGCAAAGCGCCTTCATGTCCGACTGCTTCAGCACGTAGTCGAGCTCGTGGGACTTGTACACCGGGTTCACCGTGACCATGACCACGCCGATCTTCGCCGAGGCGTACATGAAGGTGAGCCAATCGGGGATGTTGCGCGCCCACACGCCCAAGTGGTCGCCCGGCTTCATGCCGATGGCCAAGAGGCCCTTGGCCAAGGCATCGGTGCGCTCGTCGAAGTCCTTGTAGGTCCAGCGCAGGTCGCGGTCCGGGTACACGACGAACTCGTGATCGGGATCGATCGCCACCTGCTGCTTCAGATAGGCGCCGATGGTCAGCTCCGAGTGCAGCGGATAATCGGGAGACCCGGGAACGGGAGCGTCAGTGGTCTTGTTCTCTTCGGTCATAGATCCCTCCCCCGCTTAGAACGGCGTGTAAACACAGGCCAAGAATTTAGCGTTTTGCCCATTATGGGCGCGCACCTGGTGGGGCACGATGGAATCGTAGTAGATGGACTCGCCGGGGCCGAGCACGTAGGTCTCATTGCCGTACTCGATCTCGATCTCACCCTCCATGCCGTAGAGCCACTCCTCCCCTTCATGGGAATCCAGCTTGTGCGTGGCCTCGCCGGTGGGGCTCACGGTGATGATGAACGGGTCCATATGACGGGAGGGACGGCCCGCCGCCAGGCTGAAGTAGGACAGGTCGCCGGCGTCCTTGGCGGTCTGGAGCGATTTCACGCGCTCCACTTCCTCCATCTGATCGGTGCTGATGTAGGCGGGCCCGTAGGTCTCGTCGTCATCCATGAGGGTGCCCAGGCGCACGCCGAGGGCGCGGGTGAGCTTGATCAGCGGCGCCAGGGACGGCGGCACCTCGCCGGCCTCCAGCTTCTCGATGACCGTCACGTCGCAACCGCAACGATCGGCCAGATCCTGGCAGGTCAGATGATGCGCCTCGCGCAGCGTGGTGATCTTGCGCCCGAGCTTGTTGTCCTCAGCCATAACGTGCCTCCTTGAAATTCGATATCGCACTATTTTACTTGAGGACGGAAAAGGGAAATAAAGAAGCCGATGAGATGTCCCATCGGCTTCGGTGAACGTAACGCCAGGCACGCTCTTCGGCAACGCCCTTAGAGAAGAGGCCTCCTTTAGCGCTTCTCGGCGAGCAGTCGGTTGAGCGCATTCAAGTAGGCCTTCGCCGAGCTGACGATGATGTCGCCATCGGCCCCGCGGCCCACGTACACCTCGCCACCGGCGGCCTTCACGCGCACGGTCACCTCGCCGAGCGCGTCGATGCCGCGGGTCACGGCGTTCACGGCGAACTCGGACAGGTCGTTGTCGACCTGCACGATCTGATCGATGGCCTTGTACACCGCATCGATCGGGCCGGCGCCCCAATCGCACACCGTCCGCACGTCGCCCTCGGGCCCGCGCAGGGTCACCGTGGCCGTGGGCTTCAAGGGGAAGCCGCAGCTGACCTGCACGCCCTCCAGCGTGTAGATGGCGCACTCCTCGCGATCGCGCTCGTTCACGAGCGCTTCCAGATCCTCGTCGTAGACTTCCTTCTTCTTGTCGGCCACATCGAGGAAGGCGTTGTAGAGGCGGTCGAGCTCCTCGCCCTCGTACTCGTAGCCGAGTTCCTCCAGGCGGTGCTTCAAGGCCGCATGTCCGCTGCGGGCCGTCAGCACGATCTGGCTCTGGCCCACGCCCACCTCGGCCGGATCGATGATCTCGTAGGTGTCGCGCTTCTTCAGCACGCCGTCCTGGTGGATGCCCGAGGAATGGGCGAAGGCGTTGGCGCCCACGATGGCCTTGTTGGCCTGCACGTTCATGCCGGTGATGGAGCTGACCAAGCGGCTCGCCTTGATGAACTCGCGGGTGTTGATGTCGGTGTGCGCATCGAGCTCCTCGCCGTGCATGCGCATGGCCATGACCACTTCCTCCATGGCCGTGTTGCCCGCGCGCTCGCCGAGGCCGTTGATGGTGCACTCGATCTGCGTGGCCCCGTTGCGCACGCCGGCCAGCGACAGCGCCGTGGCCATGCCCAAGTCGTTGTGGCAGTGCACCGACACGGTGACATCGTCGATGCCGGCCACGTTGTCCATGAGGTACTTGATGCGCGCGCCGAAGTCCTCCGGCAGCGAGTAGCCCGTGGTGTCCGGGATGTTCACCACCGTGGCCCCCGCCTTGATGACCGCCTCGATGACCCGTGCGAGGAACGCGAAATCCGACCGGCCCGCGTCCTCGGCGTAGAACTGCACGTCTTCCACGTACTTCTTGGCGTAGCTGACGGCATGCACCGCTCGTTCGATGCACTCGTCCTCGGTGATGCGCAGCTTGTCGCGCATGTGCGAGGGGGACACGCCGATGCCGGTGTGGATGCGGGGACGCTTCGCGAACTTCAGCGCATCGGCCGCCGAGTCGATGTCCTTGTCCACGGCGCGGGTCAGCGCGCACACCACGGCCGCGTCGCCGGCCAGCTCGGAGATGCGGCGCACCGACTCGAAGTCGCCGGGACTGGAGATGGGAAAGCCGGCCTCGATGACATCGACGTTCAGACGAAGAAGCTGGCGGGCGATGACGAGCTTCTCCTCCGTGTTCATGGAAGCGCCCGGCGATTGCTCGCCGTCGCGCAGCGTGGTATCGAAGATGTCGATCTTGCGTGTCATGCCATCCTTCTTTCTTCTTTTCTTCTTCCGACAGTTCGCGCCTGAGACGCGGACATAGTTGACCGAAAGCATCATAACAAAAACCAGCGGCACCCCCGTTAAAAGGCGCCGCTGGACACGGTTAAATCTTTCTATAGCCCGACATCGGAGCCGTCGATGGCCGCTACAGGGTGATCTTCCACAGGTTGCGCAGATCGATGGCCCCGCGCAGGCGGTCGAGCACCGCTTCGGACACGTCCCCCTCGACATTCATGTACACGAGCGCGCAGGACTCCTCCGGCCTGGTGCCGATCTGCATGGTGGTGATGTTGGCCGCGGCATCGCCCAGAATGGTGCCGATGACGCCGATGCGGCCGGGGGCGTCCACGTACTCGAACACAAGCGACGTGGTCGCCGGCGCGATGTCGATCTTGTAGCCCATGAGCGAGATGATGCGGGGCGTGTGCTCGGTGCCGAACAGGGTCGCCGCCACCTCCACCTCATCGGCCACGATGCGCACCGAGGAGGCGTACTCGCCGGCATCGCGCGCCGAGGCGGTGGTAACGGAAATGCCATGCTGGGAGGCCACCGACTCGGCGTTGGCCGCCGAGAAGGCCCCGAGGCGCCGGTAGGACAGGCCGCCGTCGAGCACCGCCGCGAGCAGCGGCGCCGGGTCGGCATCCGCCAAGCCGCCGGCCAGCTCCACCTTCAGGCTCTTCGGCGTATGCCCGAGGATCTGGCTGGCCATCGATCCCATCATCTTGCAGGCGTGCACGTAGGGACCGATGGCATCGAAGACCTCCGGGGGCAAGGGCGACAGGTTCACCGCCGTGGCCACCATACCGCCCTCCAGGCCCGCTTCCACGTACTCGGCGATCTGGGTGGAGGCGCGCCGCTGGGCCTCGTGGGTCATAGGCGACAGATGGGGCGTCAGAATGGCGTTTTCGAACTCGTGCAAGGGCGAGTCGGTGCAGGGCTCGGCCTCGAAGGAGTCCACGGCCACCGCGGCGATCTTGCCGGCGGCCACGAAATCGGCCAGGGCGTCCATGTTGAAGATGCCGCCGCGGGCAGCGTTCACGAGCACGACACCGTCCTTCATGGCAGCGAACTCGTCGGCGCCGAACATGCCCAGGGTACCCACCGTGCGGGGCAGGTGCACCGTGATGAAGTCGGCCTGGGCGAGCACCGGCGCCATGTCGTCGTAGAGGGTGACGCCCAGATGCAGGGCGCGCTCCGGCGAGCAGTAGGGGTCGTGCCCGATGAGGTTCATGCCGAAGGCCGCGGCCCGCTCCGCCACAAGACCCCCCACCCGGCCCAGGCCGAAGATGGCGAGCGTCTTGCCAAACAGCTCGCTGCCCATGAAGTCGGGACGGCGCCACTGGCCCGCGTGCATGGAGGCGCTCGCCTCGGGAATGTGGCGAGCGGCGGCGAGCAGGAGCGCCATAGTATGCTCGGCGGCCGAGATGACGTTCGAGTTCGGCGCGTTGCACACGATGACGCCGCGCTCGGAGGCGGCCTCGATGTCGATGTTGTCCACGGTCACACCCGCGCGCCCGATGATCTTCAGGTTCTCGGCGGCGTCCAGCAGAGCCGCGTCGACCACCGTGTTCGGATGCACGATGAGCGCGTCGTAGGGCGCGATGGCGGAGGCGAGCTCTTCGGGCGTGGGATCGATGAGCTTGTCCACCTCGTAGCCGTGCTCGGTGAGCGAATCGATGCCTTCCTGCACCAAGTCTTCCGTGACCAGGATCTTTTTCGTCATGAGCGCCACCTTCCGCATTCGTCGCCCTCGCCGGGCCTCTGTCTTGTCGCAGGGAGGCCGCCGCCTCCCCTTTTTGCCTGCTCGCTAGCCGTTGTTCTTCTCGAACTCGGCCATGAAGGCGACGAGCGCCTCGACACCGGCCTTCGGCATGGCGTTGTAGATGCTCGCGCGCATGCCGCCCACGGAGCGGTGGCCCTTGATGGACTCGATGCCATGGGACTTCGCCTCGGCCACGAACAGCGCATCCAGCTCATCGGAGCCCGTGACGAAGGGCACGTTCATGAGCGAGCGATCCTCCTTGCGGGCGGTGCCGCGGAACAGCTTGCTCTGATCGAGGTAATCGTAGAGGATGGCGGCCTTCTCCTTGTTGCGCTCGGCCATAGCGGACAGGCCGCCCATCTCCTTCAGCCACTTGAACACAAGGCCGCAGATGTAGATGCCGTAGGCCGGCGGGGTGTTCGACAGCGACTTCGCCTTCGCCTGGGTGGTGTAGCGCATGATGGTGGGCGTGAAGGGCAGCACTTCCTCGCGCACCAGATCGTCGCGCACGATGACGATGGTCACGCCGGCGGGGCCTATGTTCTTCTGCACGCCGCCGTAGATGAGACCGAACTTCGACACGTCCATGGGCTCGGAGAGGAACATCGAGCTCACATCAGTGACCAGCGGAATGTCACCGGTCTCGGGCAGCGTGTGGTACGTGGTGCCGTAGATGGTCTCGTTCTGGCAGATGTACACGTAGTCGGCCTCAGGGTCGAACTCGAGGCCGGCCACGTCGGGCACGTAGGAGAAGTTCTCGTCCTCGGAAGAGGCCACGCAGCGCGCCTCGCCGTAGAGCTTCGCCTCTTTCCAGGCCTTCTTCGACCAGGAGCCGGACACGATGTAGTCGGCCTTCTTGTTCTGCATGAGGTTCATCGGGACGGCCGCGAACTGCTGGGTGGCGCCGCCCTGCAGGAAAAGCACCTGGTAGTTGTCGGGAATCTGCAGAAGCTCGCGCAGGTCGGCCTCAGCCGTCTCGATGATGTTCGCGAAGGGCTTGGAGCGATGGCTCATCTCCATGACGGACATGCCGGTGCCGTCGTAGTCAAGCATCTCGGCGGCCGCCTGGCGCAGCACCTCCTCGGGAAGCACAGCAGGACCGGCGGAAAAGTTGTAGACCCTAGCCATGAGGCGATTCTCCTTCATCACGCGCCCGAAGCGTCTGCGGTGGTGCGCCCACGCGTCCCACAGGCGATACGCCCCGGGCAGCCGTCAGTTACCCGGCCATTGTAACCCCATATGCGAGTCGCGCCCTCAACATAAGAGCCGAGCGGTTCGGAGGCGAAGACCTCACGACCTTGCAAAGATTTTGCCGAAAATGGTCACAAAATCGAGTTTTGCTCTTTCCCTATCTTGGAATTGCTCGTTTTTCGTTAATTCCAACAGTCGATTAACCAGTTTCAAGCGCCAATTCGGGCGCGTCGGAGAGCATTTAACATATTCTCGAATTCAAAACTCGATTTTGTGACCAAAAAACGAAAAGTTTTTGTCCTGAGGAAAGGAAGCCTCATGTACTTCGACAACATGGTTCTCTATTACAAGCCTACCTGCCCCTTCTGCCACAAGGTACTCGCCTTCATGGAGCAGGAGGATATCGCCATGCCCATGCGCGACACCCTGGAGCCGGGCGTGAAAGACGACCTCATCCGCATCGCCGGCAAGGGCCAGGTGCCGTGCCTTATCGTGGACGGCGTGCCGATGTTCGAGTCCGACGACATCATTCGCTTCCTCGGCGACCTCATCTTGGAGCGCGAAGAGGGCTAGGCGGCTGCAACAGACGAAGCACAGGACGCGCCAGGGCCCGACCCGGCGCGTCCTGTTTTATGGAAGACTTCCTCAAAGATAGTGCGCCATTGACGCCTCGTCAGCGCTACACTGTTCTCACGCGAAAACGCGCAAGCGAGGACAAGGAGTCTCTATGACCAAGTTCACCAACGTCATCGTCCGCAAGCCGGGCAAGTCTCTGTGCAACGGCATCACGAGCGCCCCGGAGCTGGGCCAGCCCATCTACGAGCGCGCCGTGGAGGAGCACGACGACTACATCGCCGCCCTGAAGCAATGCGGCGTGGAAGTGACCGAGCTGCCGGCGCTGGAGGAATACCCAGACTCATGCTTCGTGGAGGACCCCGCGGTTATCACGCGCTGCGGCGCCATCATCACCAACCCCGGCGCCGATTCCCGCAACGGCGAGAAGGACGAGATCGAGCCGACCATCCGCCAGTTCTTCGACGACGAGCACGTCAAGCACATCGTCGCGCCGGGCACGCTGGACGGCGGCGACGTCATGATGGTGGGCGACCACTTCTACGTGGGTCGTTCCGCTCGCACCAACGAGGAGGGCATCCGCCAGTTCATCGAGATCCTCGAGGGCTGGGGGCTCGAGGGCTCCGAGGTGCCGCTGGAGGAGGTGCTGCACCTGAAGACCGGCGTGAACTACCTGGAGGACGGCAATATGCTCGTTTCCGGCGAGTTTATCGAGAAGCCGGATTTCGCCCAGTACAACAAGGTGGTCGTGCCCGAGGACGAGGCCTACGGCGCCAACTGCATCTGGGTCAACGGCACCGTCATCGTGCCCGAGGGCTACCCCACGGTGCTGAAAGCGGTGCAGGACCTCGGCTACAAGACGCTGGTGGTGGACACCTCCGAATACCGCAAGGTGGACGGCGGCCTGTCCTGCCTGTCGCTGCGCTTCTAAGCCGCTGCTCTTACCGAATGCCAGATGAGGCCCGCGAGCGATCGCGGGCCTCTTTACGTACCGGCTCAGCCTCGCCTCGTTCTTTAGGAAGAACGGCAGTCACCGCGCGCTACTCCACCGTACCGTAGACCTGGCCCCAAGCGTGGCCGACGATGGCGCTGTTCAGCTGGGTGCACAGGCGCTGGCGCGTGTAGTCGCCAGGCGGGAGCAGCGTGACGATGCGCAGAAGCTCGTCAGGCAAGTCGGCCGCCTCGGCAGCCACCACCACATCGAGCCGGCGCACCTTGGCGCCGACGGCCTCGGCGATAGCGGGGTCCAAGTCGCCGTATTGGGCGAACAGCGCGTCCACGACATCCTGCAGCGCCCCGTAATACTCGCTGCGCTCGCGATTGGTTCCGGTATGCTCACGGGCCATGACGGCCTCCTATCTATCCTTCATCGTAGAGGGCGACCTTGATCGCCCCTTCGCAGCCTCGAAGCTCTTCCAATTCCGTTCCACAGATGGGCCTGCCGCCGAGGGGCGACCAAGGTCGCCCCCTACGGATGGGGTTGCGGCCGTTAAGGAACGGATGACCTCAAACGCTTGCTTCGCGCTGCTTGGCGATTATAAGCGCTTCCAGGGCGGGCAGGTCGGTTTTCTCGAAATGGTACGGAACGATCTGCGGATCACGCGGGTTATCGGTGCCGGGGCGCTCGATGCGCAGGAAGTGGGCCTCCACCGACTCGTAGCCCGCGCGCATGAGCGCATAGGCGTAGCAGCTCGCCTGGAGACGGTGCTTCTCGTCGAGCTGCTCGGGCGTCTCGTCGTCGCGGCCGCCGGTCTTGTAGTCGATGAGGAAGGCCGCGCCGTCGCCGTTGTCGGCGAGGCCGTCGATCTCGCCTTCCAGGAAGAAGCCGCCCAAGGCCACGGTAAAGGGCACCTCGGCGCGGCGGTGCTCATAGGAGGCGAAACGGACGGCCTCGTCGCTTCCGAGCCAGCGGGTCAGCGCCCTGTACAGCCGTTCCTGCTGACCGGCCGAAAGGCTCTCTTTCTGAATTTGGGCCTCGATGGCCGCCTCGCCCGGGCAGAAGAGCGCCCCGCGCTCGCTCAGCTCGATGGCCTGCTGGGCCAGGCGGTGGAATGCCGTGCCCAGGGCCGTCGCACTCTCGGAGCCGGGAAGCGCGCCCCTGTCAGTTGAAGCGCGGTATTCGGAGGCGACCGCAGCTCCTTCCGAGTCGACAAGCACTAAGCCCTCGTCGGTATCGACGGCCGCCTCGTCGCTGTGGGGGTGCGCGCCGGAAAGCGACGTGTAGGAGTAGAGCCCCTCGCGCGCGAAGTTGCGCGGAACGAGCACCGGATCCTCGGGGTGCTCGCGCAGCGGAACCAGAAAGACAGGGGAAATGTCCGTCGCCGCAGTTTCGGAGACGATCCCCTCGTCGGCCCGTTGGCCCCGCGCCCCGTCGGATCCTCGGTCCTCCACTTTTTCTTCGCCGGCAAGAGCTCCCTCGCCCTCGCCCATCTCATCGTCTTGCATCTCGACGAGTAGCCGCTCTGCCGTCACTCTGGCCGGTGCGCGGCCGCCGAAGTCCACCATGGAGATACTGGCACCCTCGCCCATGGGCCATCCGAGCGCATCGAAGACGTCGCCGGTCACCCAGGTGTCCCCGTAGCCGTCCTCGGGTTTCGCGCTCACCCTCATGACCAGCTGCAACGAGCGGCTCGCGCGCGTGAGGGCAACGTACATGAGGCGCCGCGCCTCCTCGCGCTCCTGGACGGCGGAATAGGTTGCCAGTGCCGCGCCAAACCGCGCCGCCGGCAGCGTGCAGAAAGCGCGCTCGGCCTCGGCCGGCTCTTCCATCGGCACCGCGGGACCCTCCTCGTCCAGCGCCCGTGCCCAGCTGCGCAGCTTCGCCGCCGTCTTGTCCCACGAGCCATGGGGCATCCAAGCCGCAGCCACATAGGTGGCCTCGCCGATGTTCTCGACGAAGAAGGAGGGCGCGCTACCCCCCGGATAGCCGTCCTTCAACTCTGCCACAGCCACATGGGGAAACTCCAGGCCCTTGGAGGTATGCACGGTCATGATGCGCACGAAGTCGGCATCGAGGCACGTCAGTGCGCCGGGCGCCTCCTTGGCCAGGGCGATATAGTCGGAATAGCGCCGCGACACATCGGCGATGCCGCAGCCGTCGCGCTCGAGCCCCTCGACGATGACGCAGGCCTTGTTGAAGTTCCCTGCGCGCGCCATGCCGTTGGCTCCTTCAAGTTGGAGCCGATCCGCCAGGCCGCTGTCCGCGAAGAGACGCCGCAGGGCCGACGCCGCGCCCTCCCGCACCGCATGACGCACAAAGGAGCGCAGGCAGCGGCGCGTCAAAGCCAGGGCAGCGCGATCATCGGCGCCCAGGGGAAACGCGCCGTCCTCCTCACGCCCGAAGAAGCCGCGAGCGATGGACTGGCGGGGGTACCCGCTCTCGTCGCCGGCCGCCCAGGCGTCCGTCGTGGCAAGGGCGAGAAGGGCATCGTCGGATATCGCGAACAGCTCGGAGGCCAGCACCGGGTAGAGCGCCTCGGTGTCGTCGCGGTTCACGGCCACGCGCAACAACAGGGCCACCAGCTGGGCCTCCGGGCTCTGGCCGAAACCCGACCCGCCGGCCACGATGCTCTCGAGACCCGCCTCGCGCAGCGCCTCCTGATAGAGGGAGGCGCGGGTCATGCTGCCCAGCAGCAGAGCCATCTCCCCCGGGCGCGCCCCCGCGTCCCTCAGCTGGGCGAAGCGGTCGGCCACCTCGCGAGCGCAGCGCCTCGATGCCTCGTCGGATGACACGGTGGCGTGGCTCGCGTCGTTCTGGAAGACGCTCACGGCGATGCGGGCCGGGCCGTCGGGGCCAAACATCGGATCGACGGTCGCGTTCACCGCGCCGGCCGCCTCCAAATGCAGGAACTCATCACCGAACACCTGGGGTTGGCCGAAAATGGCATCCACGAGCGCCAGGACGTCGCCGTGACTGCGGAAGTTGTGGGGCAGCGAGGGAAACTGCGCGTCGGGAGAGAGGTTCCGCAGCCTGTCGCGGTACTCGAAGAACACGTTCACGTCGGCGCCGCGGAACCGGTAGATGCTCTGCTGCGCGTCGCCCACCGTGCACACGTTGGCGAAGCCCGGTTGCGCCAGAGCGCCGATGACGGCGACCTGCAGCTTGTCGGTATCCTGGAACTCATCGACCATGATGACCCTGAAGCGCTCGCGGTAGCGCGCCGAGAGCTCGGGGTGCTCGGCGAAGGCGTCCAGGCACCGACGCAGCAAATCTCCCTGATCGAGCCGGCCGCTCCCCTTCGCCCGGGCATAAGCGTCCTCCACTAGGCGCGCGAGCGTCACGGCGGCGGCAGCAACCCGCGCCCCCAGGGCCGCCCGGGCCTCGGAGAACACATCCGCATAGGCCTCGCGCCAGGCGGCGAATGCCTCGGCATCCGGCTTCTTGGCGCGGTACTTCTCCGAAGAGGGCGGAAAGCCCAGAAGTACGTCCAGGTACAGCTCCGCATCGAAGCGCGCACTCAGAAAGCCCTCGCCCGCATCGGCCGCAAGCCATCGCTCGGCCCCCTCGATGCCCTCCTCCAGAGCTGCGGCGAACGCCTCGTCGGTGGCGGTGGGCTTGTCCCATTCCCGCACCGCGCCCTGGATTTCCCGGGCCGCTTCCAGAACCAGCCGCATAAGCTGCTCCGGCGCGGCGGTCGGCTCCGCCACCCGCAGGCCGCCGAACCCCTCGGGCATCGCCCTCACCCGGGCCACCACTTCCTGGGCGTATTCAAGAAGCCCCTTGTCGAAAGGGCCGCGGCCCTTGAGCCCGAACTCGTCCACAACCGCGCGCAGCAGCGGATCGGCGCCCTCCTCGAGGTGGGCGAGCACCTGCTCTACGGCCTCAGCCCGAAGGTAGCTCGCCTCCGCCTCGTCGACCACCTCGAACGCGGGATCGATGCCCACCTCGAAGGCGTTCTCGCGCAGGATGCGGGCGGCCATGGAGCCGATGGTGCACACCCAGGCGTCGTCCACCTTCAACGACTCCTCGACCAGGCCTTCCTCGCGCAAAAGCCCGCGGATGCGGTCGCGCAGCTCGGCGGCCGCCTTCACCGTGAAGGTGATGGCGAGCACCTCGTCGACAGATCGCAGGCCGCCGGATTTCCCTTCGCCGGCGAGCAGCCCGTAGGCGATGCGGCGCGTCAGGGTGAACGTCTTCCCCGAGCCGGCGCCGGCGGCCACCATGAGGGGTCGATCGAAAGTGGTGATGGTCAGGCGCTGGCCCTCTTTGCAGCTATCGAGATTCACGCGAGCCTCCCGGGACAATCGTAGGCGGGACAGTACGTGCAGGCAGCCGGCGCGGACGGGCTCACAGGTATGGCCCCTTCGGAAAGCTCTGCCAGCCGCGCGGCCACCAACGCCTCGATGGCATCCAGGTAGGCCGAGAAGTTCATGGCCACTTCCGAGTTTTTCGAGGACAGGCCGCCCGCATCGTAAGCCGCGCCATCGTAGGCGCCGGCCAGAAGCTCCTTCGCGCCGCGCGCGCGGTAGCCCAGGTACAGCGCGCCCGCGCAGGCGAGGCCGAAGCCGGTGCGCGAAAGCGCCTGGGCGTAGATGAGCCCCTGCACGTGTTGCGGCAGAGACGGCTCGTCGCCCTCTTTCAGGCCTGATGCGTAGCCCTTGGATGCGCCCTTGTAATCCACGATCACGAAGCGCCCGCGCTCCGCGTCGACATCGACGCGATCGATGCGGCCCCGCAGGCGCACGCCGGCGTAGTCCACGGCATCGGAAACCTCGATGGCATGCTCGCAGAGGGCGGGCTCGTAGCCGGCGGGCATCTGCGCCTGCAGGCGCAGGCTGCGAACCAACTGCCGTTTGAGCTGCGCCAGCTGCTGCCGCTCCTCCCGGTTGGCCGCGACGAGGCGCGATCCCAGTCGCCGCTCGGACTGCACCCGCGCAAGCTCGTCCACGAGCGCCTCGAGCCGGGGCGCCAGGGCCTCGATATTCTCCGCACTCACACGGCGCACGCCCTCCCCGGCGAGACCGTCGTAGAAGTGGGCGAAGACCTCGTGGGCGAAATTGCCCAGCTCCCGCGGGCCAAACTCCTCATCGGGGCCCTCCGGTCGAAGGCAGGACTGCACGAACCAGCGGTAGGGGCACGAGAGGTACTGCTCGATAGCCGAGGGGGACAGCACGGGCAGTCCCTCGGGCGTGCGCGCGAGATAGCGTAGAAGCGGAAGGGTGCGCAAGCGGCCTCGCATCGGCACGGAAAGCTCCTCGCAGCTGGCAATGGGGCCGAACGCGACGCCGAGGACTTGGGGCAGCGCGCCCTCGCCGGCGCAGCGCGCCTCGGTCGCCAAGGGCTCGGGCAGCCCGAGGCGCGCGGCATCGGAGCGCTGCCACCGGGCCGCCAGCTCCCCGTCCCCTTCCACAAGGGCCCGGGAAGCCTCCGCTTGGGCCTGGGCACTTGCGAACTCCTCCAAGAGAAATGACGGGAACGACTCGTCCCCCCGCTCGTCGCGGCGGCTCACCCCCAGGACGAACCGGCGGCGCGCGGCCCCCCCAGCCGCCGCGAACCGCGACCGCTGGCGCCGAAGGGCCGAGGGCTCGCGGGGAAGGCCGAGCGCCTCGGCGAGGCCGTCCAGGGCCGAAAGGTCCTCGGAGATGCCGAAGGTGCGCGCACTGACGTCCGCCAGGACGACCGTGTCCCAGCTTTTCGGCGCCAGGGAATCCAGCACCGCCGTTCCCGCGATCTCGCACACCGGGCCCTCGCCATCCGACGAGCCCTCGATGCGCACCGTGGCGTCCGCGAGCATCGGCAGTAGCGCGCGGGAGGACGCCCCCAGCTCTTCCGCCGTCTGCACCAAGGCGCGGAGCCTGTCGAGGGCGGCGCGCTCGACGGCGCGCTCCAAAGCGCCCGGGAACGCAGAGCCCACGATGCCGGAGAGGGCCTCAAGCGCATCGGACGGAACGCTCTCTCCGCGGGCCATCGCCCGAACCACGCGGACGAGGGCCTCATAGGAGCGGCTTTCCGCCGCAAGGATACCGGCGGCGTCCTCGGCGAGAAGCAGGCGATCAGCCCTCAAGCGCCCGTTGATCTCCCGGGCTTTCCGGTCGTCGAGGCCCGAGAGCGGGTTGTAGGCGAAATCGGTGGCCGCCGCGAGCCAGTGGGGGCTCCCCTCCTCCAAGCGGCGCACGCATTCCCAGGCACGCCCGAGAGCCGTGGCGTCCCAGGGCACGGCCCCCCGCAACGCCACCTGAAAGCCGGCTGCGGCCAAGGACGCCCCCAAAACCCGCAGCAATCCCGCGGGATCGGCGCTCACAACCAGGGTGTTCTCCGCTTTGCCCCCATCGCGCGCTATCGTCTCAAGCAGAAGCTCCGGCATCGCCGCCGCTCCCGCAGCGATCAGTACGGACGGCTGCACGTCCCGGGGAAGGGGCGGCACCGTCGCAAGGTCGGCCGCGCCCTCCGCACGGGCGCCCAAAGCCGCAAGGAGGCTCCGAAGCCCCTCTGAGGCATCCAGAAAGTCGAGAACTGCCACCTCCATGACGGGAAGCCGGCCGGCAGCGACCATCGAAGCAAGACGGGCGGCCGCCGCGTCCGGCTCTATGAGGTTTCGTGCCGACAGATCGTCGTAATAGGAGCGGAGGCACGCGACGAGCTCGCGCTGCAAGGGGGCCAAGCCATCCCCATCGCGTCCGATCCCCTCGGCAAAGGCCGCCGCATGCTCGGCGGCGAAAGCGGCCAGCACCGACGGCGCACCAGGTGTCTCGGCAGCCCCGCAACCAGCGGCCGCCCGGGCCATCAGCACCTGGCGCTCGTCGGCCCTGACGAGCGCGCGCCCATCGCCCCACAGCTCCCACAGCTCCTCCACCAATCCCGCGGCCGTAAGGCGGCGCGTGCCGAAGGCGGCGCCGGCGCCCGCCTCGGTCGCGGCGGCCTTGGCGGCAGCATTCGCACGCTCGGTGGTGCGGTAGAGCTTGATGGGAACGGTCGTCGGCACGGGCATCCTCCTTGAAAAATCAGTTCCGACCATTCTAACGCGATCAGGACGCTTCGGTGTCCTCTTTATGTCCCTCCACAGCCCGAACTTCCCTCTGCTGGCACCGCGTTCGCACCGGATAGCCCCACGCAGCCGAAAATCAATCGGCCCGGACGAGTCGTCGCCACCGGCTCCGTAAGCATTTGGCAACGGATTGCCGCCCGCGCGGTGACCCGTGGGCCGTCGAGCGTCGACGGCCTCTTCCCGAGGCTACCATGACAAGGGAACGCGATGACACCCGGCGCAGACGCGCCCCGGAAGGCCAGCCCGTTCCCCTAACCGCAAGCGACAGGAGGCGCATGATGACGTATCAGGAACTGATTATCAAGCTCATCGAGATTCAGAAGCACATGATGCCCGACTTGGAGAAGTTCGAGCGCGAGGGCCGGCTGCCTCACGATCTTAAGGTCGCCAAGGCCGAGATCATCGAATGGGAGCACACCGTGGACGGCGACGGCGGCCTGGAAGAGGCCCCGGAGATCTGGCCCGTGGAGAAGTTCGCCCGGGCCCTGCGCGAGCACTACGACGACTTCAACGACTTCATGCGCCGCAACATCGCCGAGTACGAGGCCCTGGCGGCCCAGCTGCCCGAGGCCTACGCGCACCCGCTCGGCCAATAGGCACCGGAGTCGGGGCATGCCGTTGAAGTCCCGCTCGTGAGCGCCGACCACCATCGAGAGCCACCTCCCCGGGCGGCTCTCGTCGTCTGCTACCCCGCTCGCGCCTAGTAGGTACCGGCGATCTCCTGGGCCATGCGAGCGACGCCGCGGCGCGCCTCGAGGCGCTCGCGCTTGAAGTGCCACTGGCCGCCGTCGAAAGCGGCACCCAAGCTTATGGCCGCCAGCCGATACCAGGTGCGCGCCCGGCGGAAGTCCTGGGCGCAGCCGCGCCCCAGCTCGAAGGCCCGGGCCAGGCGCAGGGCGGCGTTGCCCGTGGATGCCCGGTCCTCGTCGATGCGCCCGCTCTCCAAATCGAAGGCCCGGCGGTACAGCGAGAACGCGCGGGCCGTCGAGGCATCGCATCCCCGGCCCGCGGCCGCCAAGTCACCCAAACGCCAGCAGCACTCGCCGTGGCCGTGGTAGGCGCCGAAGGAGAAGTGCAGGTAGGCGCGCTCGTCGAAAGGGGTGTCTACCTTGTGCAGCGCGCGCCGATCGGCCAGACCGTCCCAGTACTCCCCCTCGCACAGATCGCTCTCGTAGATGACGCCGAGACGGCAATGGGCGCCGATATTGCCCCGGGCCGCGGCATGCAGAAGGAGTATCTCGGCCGCGCGGTAGCAGTCGATGCGTCGGCGGCGATGCTCCTCGCCCGGCAGACCCAAGGCTTCGCTGAAATAGATCTCAGCCAGCTCCAGTGCGCGCCAGCCGCCACAGTCGGCGCCACCGGGGTAGGAGGCAACGAAGGTGCGACCGGCCCCGTCGGGCGCCGGCTCGCTCACCCAGATGCGGGGCAGGCCGCCCGCGCCGGCAACGCCCTTGCGATCCACGGCGAACACCGAGCCCGTCTCGCGCCTACGGCGCCACTTCTCGTTGCGCAGCACTTTCGGCGTGAAGCTCGTCTCGGCGCCCCCGCAGGCCCGCCGCGCGCTGGGCGCGCCGAACATCAGGTTCGCCATGCGTTGGGTCCAGCCCACTTCCTCGGCGCGGGCCGGGGCGGCGGGGGCGGTTGCAACAGGGGCAGCCGCGGCCGCGACGGCGCTAGTCATTGAGCACCACCTCCATCACGAGCCGCGTCCACGAGCCGATCTGCTCCTTGTCCGTGAGGCGCCCCTCCACGGACTTGCCGCCGTCGATGAGCCGGGCGACGAACTCGTTGCACTCGCAGGAGACGTAGCCGATCCGGCGGTCGGCGCCATCGCGCACCTCCACGGCCCAGCCGTCATGGGGGTTGGCCGCGTCGCGCACGAGCGCGAACCGCTCCCCTTTTCCGTAGCCTTCCGCAATGGCCGCCATGGCGGGCACGTGGCGCGTTCCCGCCACGGTGGTGCCCTCTACGACGCGGATCGATTGAGCTGCAGTTGCCATGGGTTCCTCCTGACCGATAACCTTATGATCGACCATAATAAAGGACCCCCGAGCGATTAAGTGTACTATCTTCGGTACAGCTGAACCTTAAAGCCTCCTTCGCCGACCAGATCGCTCATGGTTGTCGAGACCACACGATTATGTTAGAGTCCGCTAACACGAAATCTGCTTCCCCGAAAGACGAGGAACACCATGAAGGACAAGAAATCGAAGAAGGCCGCCGCCGACAAGAAGGCCGAAAAGAAGGCCCGCAAGAAGAAGCACACCGGTTGCGCGGGCGAGAAGGGCGCCGCCGGCTGCAAGGGCTGCGCCAAGGCCAAGGCGTCGCTTGCGCTTTCGCACTGCACCTGCTGCAAGAAGCGCTGCCCGCTTTCCAAACCCAAATGCGGCAAGGGCCGCCGCCTCGCCGCCGCCCTCAAGCTGCGGGAGAAGAAGGCCTAGTCGTCGACGACCTCGGTATCGGCCGCTTCCGCCGTCTCGTCATCTGTCCCGGCACCTTCCTTCGCGGCGCGGGCCTCGTCGAGCAGGGCCTTCATGGTGGGGTTCTTGCGGGTGAGCTTCTTCACGGTGAGATCCTCCGCCTTGTCGTTGGCCAAACGCAGGTTGCGCTCACTCCCCAGCAGGTGCTCCTTGATCTTCTGCAAGTGGTCGATGGACTTGTCTATCTCGTCGATGGCCTTGGCGAAGCGCTCGCTGGCGAGCCGGTAGTTGCGGCCGAACTTGTCCTTGAAGTCGGCCAGCTGGTCCTCGAAGTTCGTCACGTCGATGTTCTGCTGGCGCACGAGGGCCAGCTCGCGCCGGGCCTCCATGGAGGAGAGCGCCGCATTGCGCAGAAGCGTGATGAGCGGGATGAAGAACTGCGGACGGATGACGTACATCTTCTCGAAGCGGTAGGAGACGTCCGTGATGCCGGCGGCGTACAGCTCGTTGTCCGGCTCGAGCAGCGACACGAGCACGGCGTACTCGCAGCCCTTCTTGCGGCGGTCGGCGTCCAGCTTCTTGAAGTGCGACTCATTGGTCTTCCTATGGGTGGAGTCGTCGGCCTCGTTCTTCATCTCGAACATGATGGAGACGATCTCGTTGCCCTCCTCGTCGAAGTCCCGGAAGACGAAGTCGCCCTTGGTGCCCTCCACCACCTCGTTGTCCTTCTCGAAGTAGGCGCGCGGGAAGGCCGTGGGGCGCAGGCGGTTGAACTCGATCTCGCAGTGCTGCTCCAGCGACTCGCCGAGCATCTTCGTGGAAAGGCGCGCCTTCATGTCCTGGATGCGCTCGATCTCGCGCTCGCGGTCGGCGATGAGCTCGTCTTTCGCCCGCAGCTTCTCGGCCAGCTGGGCCTGGGCCTCGGCCTGAGCCCGGGCCAGCTCGGCCTCGGCACGGGTCTTCTGCGCCTCCAGCTCGTCACGTGCCCGCTCCACTTTGCCGCGCAGCTCGTCCCGCTCGCGCTCGACGGCCACCTGGGCGTCCTTGGCCGCAGCCTCGGCCCTCTGCACCGCGATCTGGGTTTCCATAGAGGCTTGCGCGCGCTGGCTCTCCAGCTTCTGGGCCAGCTCGTCGCGCTCGCGCTCCACCGCGCGCAGCCGCTCGGCCTCGGCGGCCATCGCATCGCTCACGGCCAGCTTGCGCGCCGCCTCCGCCTCGCTCTCCTTGGTAGACAGCTGGGCTTTCAGGTTGACGAGCTCGCCGTCGCGCTCGGCGATTTGCGCGCGCAGGGCCTCTTCGGCCTTCGACACCGCCAGCGCCACCTCCTGCTCGCGGCTCTTCTCGGCCAAAGACACGCGAGCGTCCACCTCGCGTTGGAACTCCTGGTCGCGCACTTGGTTCAAAATGGCGGCGTAGCCGCTCTCGTCCACCGTGAACGCCTCGCCGCAATGGGGGCACTTGATCTCGTTGCTCATGAAACGGTTCCTTCCTGTTGCTCGAGGGAATCATACACCGCCGCCGAGGCGGCGGCCCGGAGGTCAGCCGGCCGGGTACAGCATTTCCAGAGACTGGATGGCCGAAAAGGGAATGCGACGGCGCACGATCCACAGGTCGCGAAAGGTAAGGTCAATCTGGCTCACGGCCCCTTCGGCCACCCGGTAGCCGCCGTCCTCGTAGTAGCGGCAGCGCACCACGTCCCCGCGGACGAGGTTCGCGATAATCCCGTCCAGCGCCCGGGCCTCGTCGTCAGCCAGCGGCCGACGCGGCTCAGGCACTACTTCCTTTGCATGAACGAGATCGTAGTAGCCGCGCAGCGCCGCGAAGGGCATGAACTGGCGGGCACGATCCGGGTGCGGCCGCCCAATGTCGGGCGGCACAGGAGGATCCAAGGACGCCTCGGCCTGCCGCCCCTCCGCCCCTGCATCGGCGACCGTCCCGCCAACGGCGACCCCCTTGTCAGGAACACCCGCACCGCCGACCTCCTCCCATACGAGTCCCGCGAGCAAATCCACTTCCCTAGCCATGGTGCCCTCCCACCATGGTGTTCCGCTCGCGACCGAGCGCGTGCTCCTTCAAGCTCGTGCCCTTGATGAGGGCGTTTTTCCCGAACTTCTCCTTCACGGCGAGCACGGCCTCGGCGCGGCGCCGCTCGCGATCGGCGGCCGCAACATCGGTGAACAGGTCCACCGTGGCCAGATCGGCGTCCACCAGGTTGCCAAAACCGATGCTGATCTTGCGCATAGTGCGAGCGGGATCCACCGTCTCCCGAAAGAGCGCCTCCAAATAGCCGTAGAGCTTCGCGAAAGAGTTCGTACGCTCGGGAATCTTGCGCGAGCCGCCCCCGTGTGGGCGAGCGCCGCCGACACGGCGGATGCCGTGGCCGCCGTCGAAGAGCTCCCCGGCCTTCGCGGAGCCCTCCGACGCATCGCCCCCAGCATCTTCCGCCATCTCGCCCTCGCTCTTCCCGTAGCTCACATGCAGGGATATATGATCGGTCACCAGGTGCTTCTCTACCAGATCGAGCACAGAGTCGTCCACCATCTCGCGCAGCACCATGAGGGTGTCGTCGAAGTTGTAGCCGCAGGGCAGGATCTGCCCGTTCATCATGGAGGAGCTCTCCGGTTCGTAGGCCTTGATCTCGGCGATGGTGCAGGGCTCCACGCCCCAGGCGTGATCGATGAGGTACTCGGCGTTCACCCCGAACTCGCCGTAGAGCACGTCCGGATCCATCTCGGCGACGCCCTTCAAATCGAACACCCGGTACTTCGCGAGCCGCCGAGCGATGCCCGGCCCGATGTTCCAAATGTCGGTGATGGGCCGATGTCGCCAGATGCTCTCGCGAAAGGAGCGCGCATCGAGCTCGCCCACCCCGTCCAGCGCGTGCTTGGCCGAGATGTCGAGCGCCACCTTCGCAAGGAACAAGTTGGGGCCGATGCCCACGGTGGCCGGGATGCCCGTCTCCGCGAGTACTGCCGAGCGCAGGGTGTCGGCGAACTCGCGGGCCGTCAGGTCGTACAGCTCCAGGTAGGGCGTGGCGTCGATGAAGCACTCGTCGATGGAATAAGGATGGATGTCCTCCTGGGACACATAGCGCAGGTAGGTGCCGTAGATCTCCGCCGACACTTCCATATAGCTGTTCATGCGCGGCTGAGCCGTGATGTAGTCGATCCCCTCGGGAATCTCATAGAGCCGGCAGCGGTTTTTCACCCCCGCCGCCTTCATGGCCGGGCTCACCGCCAAACAGATGGTCATCTCCGAGCGCGTCGGATCGGCCACCACCAGCCGTGTGGTCATGGGATCCAGCCCCCGGCGCACGCACTCCACCGAGGCGTAGAAGCTCTTCAGATCGATACAGACATATGTGCGCTCACGTTCCATGCCGCCCAGTATAACATGGAACGTTAGTTCGAGTTATACGAAATAGCCTACTTCCCGCTTACGACCGCCGCTTCAGGGCGCGCAGGCGGCCCTTCTGCTCAAAGGGGATGCGGCGGCTCTCGATGGCCTTCTGGATGGCCTTGTTGTGGGTCCACTCGTCGAGGGCGCCGGAGGCGATGACGCGCTCGGCGGCCGCCGGCTGCTTGGCCAGCGCCTCGGCGAAATACCAGGCGCGCACCATGTTCACGTAGTACTCCGGTCGCGACACCGCGACGACCCACTCGAAGAACTCGGGTCGGAACCGCTCGTCGAGGAACAGCTGCAGCAGCACGCCGATGGCGAAGCGCACCGTGTACTCGTGGTCGCTTTCCAGCCACTGCCGCACCTTCACCAGGGCGGCATCGGGATTCGCGGCGAGCCCGCGACAGGACAGCTGGTCGCAGGTGGCCCAGTTGTCGGCGAAGGGCAGGAAGCGCTCGATCTCGCCGACGAGCTTACCGAAGTCACGTTCCTGCGCGATGACGAACGAGTGCAGCTGATTCTCCTCGAAGGCGCCGTGCGGCAGCGCCGCCAGAAACTCCCCTGCATCTTCCCGCCGGGCGAGTCCTTTCGCGAACTTCCGCAGCTCGGGCGTGCGCACGCCCACGATGGTGGCCGCATCGATATTCGGGATGAGTTTCGCCTGGAACGCCCGGTACCCCTCGTCCGCATGGGAGGCGAGAAACGCCGCTATGTCTTCGTGAATCGCCACGGTCCCCTTCCCCATCGCATGAACACCGTCATTCTAGCACGTAAAAAGAACCCCCAGTTCATCACGGGGGGTTCTTTTCATGCGACTCACAGGCTGTTCGCAGCGTCGGCAGATCCGTTCGACCCGTCAGGGCGAACGGAATCGATTACACGATGCCCTGGGCCATCATGGCGTTGGCGACCTTCTCGAAGCCGGCGATGTTGGCGCCCATGACGTAGTTGCCCTCGTGGCCGTAGCGCTTGGCAGCGTCGTCGATGGCGTGGAAGATGCTCACCATGATGCCCTTGAGCTTCGCGTCCACTTCCTCGAAGGTCCAGGAGAGGCGCTCGGAGTTCTGGGACATTTCCAGACCGGAGGTGGCCACGCCGCCGGCGTTGGCCGCCTTGCCCGGGAAGAACACGATGCCGTGCTCCTGCACGTACTCGGTGGCCTCGAGCGTGGTGGGCATGTTGGCGCCCTCGGCGAGAATCTTGCAGCCGTTCTTCACGAGGTTCTCGACGTCCTCCATGTGCACCTCGTTCTGGGTGGCGCAGGGCAGCGCGATGTCGCAGGGGGTGACCCACACGCCGCGGCCCTCGTGGTACTCGACGCCCTCGCGACGGGCGGCGTACTCGGTGAGGCGGCCGCGCTCCACTTCCTTGACCTGCTTGAGCAGCGCGACATCGATGCCCGCCGGGTCGTACACCCAGCCGGTGGAGTCGGACACGGTGACCACCTTGGCGCCGAGCTGCTGGGCCTTCTGCGTGGCGTAGATGGCCACATTGCCGGAGCCGGAGATGCAGACCGTCTTGCCGTCGAAGGAATCGCCGTTGCACTTCAGGTACTCCTCCACGAGGTACACCAGACCGTAGCCGGTGGCCTCGGTGCGGGCGAGCGAGCCGCCGAAGCTAAGGCCCTTGCCGGTGAGCACGCCCTCGAAGACGTTCTTGATCTTCTTGTACTGGCCGAACATGTAGCCGATCTCGCGGGCGCCCGTGCCGATGTCGCCAGCCGGCACGTCGGTGTCGGCGCCGATGTGACGGAACAGCTCGGTCATGAAGGCCTGGCAGAAGCGCATGACCTCCATGTCGGACTTGCCCTTCGGGTCGAAGTCGCAGCCGCCCTTGCCGCCGCCCATGGGCAGCGTGGTGAGGCTGTTCTTGAAGATCTGCTCGAAACCGAGGAACTTGATGATGCCGAGGTTCACGGAAGGATGCAGGCGCAGGCCGCCCTTGTAGGGGCCGATGGCGCTGTTGAACTGCACGCGGAAGCCGCGGTTCACCTGGATCTTGCCGTTATCGTCGACCCACGGCACGCGGAACATGATGACGCGCTCGGGCTCGACGATGCGCTCGAGCAGCGCGGCCTGCTCGTACTCGGGATGGGCCTCGATGACCGGCTCGAGGGACTGGAGCACCTCGGTGACGGCCTGGATGAACTCGGGCTGCTCGGCGTTCTTCGCCTTCACCTGCTCGATGACGTTGTCGACGTAGCTCAAAGGAACCTCCTTTATGCGGAAAGGGCTCGCGGCGGTGCCACGGTGCACCTCCGCCTTCGCGCTGCATTATAGGACGGAGAATTTCCAAACGATGACTAATTAACTGAGCCGAAACAAAGCCCGCGAATTTGCGCACCGGCGGCCGGCAAACGGGCTAGAGCGAGGCGTACACCTTCGAGGAGGGGACGTTCAGGGACGTGAGCAGCACGACGCCCACCTGCCCGCGCTCCGGCGCGTAGACGATGTGCGCGCTTCCCTCGCCCTCGCCGCGGCCGGGCTCGGCCTGGTCGTCGTCGGTGACGATGACCACGTTGAAGTCGTCGGTGTCCGCCAGGCAGCTCAGGCGCGGCACGAGGCAGACGAAGGACTCGGCGCCGGCGGACGCGAGCTCGTCGTGCAGCTTTTTCAGCTGACGAGCCGAGGCGTAGTAGTCCACGGCCACGACGCCGATCTTGCGGTCGCCGGCCATGAGGATGCGCGGCTTCTCGTAGCGGGCGAGGTCGTCCACGTTCAGCGTGAGGACGCCGGCGCCCTTCTCCTCGTAGAACGAGCGCACGTCCGAGGCGTACACGGGCCGCTCGCGCATGGACAGCGGCAACCGCGCCAGCTCGGCGGCCACCATCTCGCCCAGTGTCTCGGGACGCTCCTCGGCGCCCCCATCCACCGAGGGGAGCTTCGTGGGGCGCAGCGCGTCCAGGACGTCGTAGGTGCCGTCGAAGACGATGGCCGTATATCCGGACATCTGCCCGAAGGCGTCGTCCACGGCCGTGGCGGCCATATTGAAGGAGCGGCCCGTCTCGAAGTAGCGCAGAAGCACGCTGCCGCCGAGCACGACGAGCAGCGCGAACACGAGCAGGGCGACTTTTTCGCGGGTACGCTTCTTCATGGAGGAAATTATACCGAAGCGCCGCCGCATGGGCGCGACGGGGCACGAGGTTCCATATTCCCTCTCCGTAGGGGGCGACCTTGGTCTGCCCCTCCGGGATAGGGCCGGACGCTTAACGGGAGGCCAGTTGGCGGTCGGCCTCCAGCATGCGCTTGACGAAGTGGCCGGTGTAAGAGCCCTCCACCTCGGCCACCTCCTCAGGCGTGCCCTGGGCGACGATGGTGCCGCCGCGGTCGCCGCCCTCGGGGCCCAAGTCCACGATGTGGTCGGCGCATTTGATGACATCCAGGTTGTGCTCGATGACGAGCACCGTGTTGCCGGCGTCCACGAGGCGCTGCAGCACCTCGAGCAGCTGGCGCACGTCCTCGAAGTGCAGGCCCGTGGTGGGCTCGTCCAGGATGTAGAAGGTCTTGCCGGACTGGCGCTTCTGCAGCTCGCTGGCGAGCTTCACGCGCTGGGCCTCGCCGCCGGAAAGCGTGGTCGCCGGCTGGCCCAGGCGGATGTAGCCGAGGCCCACGTCGAAGAGCGTCTGCAGCTTGCGGCGGATGCCCGGGATGTTCTCGAAGAAGTGCAGAGCGTCCTCCACGGTCATGTCGAGCACCTCGGAGATGTTCTTGCCGCGGTAGGTCACCTGCAGCGTCTCGCGGTTGTAGCGCTCACCGTTGCAGACCTCGCAGGGCACGTACACGTCGGGCAGAAAGTGCATCTCGATCTTGATCTGGCCGTCGCCCTTGCAGGCCTCGCAGCGGCCGCCGCTCACGTTGAAGGAGAAGCGCCCCGGCGCGTAGCCGCGGGCCTTGGCCTCGGCCGTGCTGGCGAACAGCGCGCGGATATCGTCCCACAGCCCGATGTAGGTGGCCGGGTTCGAGCGCGGGGTGCGCCCGATGGGGCTCTGGTCGATGTTGATGACCTTGTCGAGCTTCTCCAGGCCCGTGATCTTGCGGTAGGGTCCGGTGCGGCGATGAGCGTGGTTCAACCGGTTGGCGAGCGCCGGTGCCAGCGTGTCGGTGATAAGGGAGCTTTTTCCGGACCCGGAGACGCCCGTGACCACGGTGAGCGTGCCGATGGGCACCTCCAGTGTGACGTTGTTCAGGTTGTTCTCCTTGGCGCCGGTCATCTTCAACGTGCCGCGCCCGGGCTTGCGACGCGTCTCCGGCACCGCGATGCGGCGGCGCCCCGACAGGTAGTCGGCCGTGACGGAGCCCTCGGTGGCCATGACCTCGGCCGGCGTCCCCGCCGCGATGACGTGGCCTCCGTGCTCGCCGGCGCCCGGGCCCATGTCCACCACGAAGTCGGCCGCCCGGATGGTGTCCTCGTCGTGCTCCACGACCACCACGGTGTTGCCCAGGTCGCGCAGGCGCTCCAGCGTGGCGATGAGCCGCTCGTTGTCGCGCTGGTGAAGCCCGATGGAGGGCTCGTCCAGAATGTAGAGCACGCCCATGAGCCCGGCGCCGATCTGGGTGGCGAGCCGGATGCGCTGGGCCTCGCCGCCGGAGAGCGTGGCCGTGGCCCGCTCCAGCGTGAGGTAGTCCAGGCCCACGTCCACGAGGAAGCGCAGCCGCTCGCGGATCTCCTTCACGATGGGCAGGGCGATAACCGCCGCCTGGCCCGTGAAGTGCAGCCCCTCGAAGAACGCCAGCGACTCGGCCGCCGACATCTCCGTGACGTCGTGGATGGACTTGTCGTTCACCGTGACCGCGAGGACCTCCGGCTTCAGGCGCTTGCCGCCGCAGGTCTCGCAGGGCACCGTGGCGAAATAGGCCGACAGCTTCTCGCGCTGGGCGTCGGACTGGGCCTCGGTATAGCGGCGCTTCACCGCGGCGAGCACGCCCTCCCACTCGATGTACCAGTAGGTGTCGCGGCCGTCCACGGTGCGGTAGTCCACGCGTACCTTCTCGTTGCCGAGGCCGTGTAAGAGCGCCTTCTGGGCCTTCTTCGGCATGTCCTCCCACGGGGTGTCGGCGTCGGTGCCCACATGCTGGGCCACGGCGCGCAGCACCTGGGGGTAGTAGTTGCCGCTCTTGAACGGCGCGATGACGCCCTCGTTCAGCGTGAGGGACGGATCCGGTACCACGAGCGAGGGGTCCACCTCGTCGCGGCTCCCGATGCCGAGGCAGTCGGGGCAGGCGCCGTAGGGGGCGTTGAAGGAGAAGTCGCGGGGCTGCAGCTCGTCCATGGAGTGGCCGTGCTCGGGGCACGCGAGGGCCAGCGAGAACAAATGCTCCCCCTCCCCGAGGCCGCCCGTGGCGCCGGAGGAGGTGCCCCCGGCCGCACCGAGCGGGTTGCCGTCGGGCCCGAGCACCTGCACAAGAACGCGGCCGCCCGCCAGCTTGCATGCCAGCTCCACGGCCTCGGCGATGCGGCTTTGGGCGGATTCCTTCAGCGTGACGCGGTCGACCACCACGTCGATGAAGTGCTTGATCTTCTTGTTCAGGGTAACGGGCTCACCGGTTAGCTTCACGATCTCGCCGTCGATGCGCACGCGGGAGAAGCCCTCCTTCTGCAGATCGGCGAAGAGCTTCGTGAACTCGCCCTTGCGGCCGGCCACCACCGGGGCCATGAGGATGGCCTTCGTCGACTCGCCCTGGGCGTCGTCGCCGAGGCGCAGGATGTCGTCGGTCACCTGGTCGGTGGTCTGCTTCTTGATTTCGCGGCCGCACTCCGGGCAGTGAGGCACGCCCACCCGCGCGAACAGAAGGCGCAGGTAGTCGTAGATCTCGGTGGTGGTGCCCACGGTGGAGCGGGGATTCTTCGACGTGGTCTTCTGATCGATGGACACCGCCGGCGACAGGCCGTCGATGGAGTCCACATCGGGCTTGGACATCTGGCCCAGGAACATGCGGGCATAGCTGGAGAGGCTCTCCACATAGCGGCGCTGCCCCTCGGCGTACATGGTATCGAAGGCGAGGCTGGACTTGCCGGAGCCGGAAAGGCCCGTGATGACGACCAGCTCGTCGCGGGGAATAATCAGGTCGACGTCCTTCAAGTTGTGCTCGCGGGCGCCTTTGATGACGATCTCGTTGGCCATGGGCTGGATTTCCTTCGCAGACGTGAAGCAACGGGCGCCGCGCGGGCCGCCCGTTGCCGAATTCTCTTGTTTCGTCTGCGTATTCTAACGATTCGCGCGGCCGCTGGCTAGCAATTTAGGGAACTTTTGTTCGTGTTCACGGATTTTGCATAGATGAGCGCTCAGGTTATATGAGCGCGGGGCAGCGACGGAGGCATCCTCGGGAACGGCCTCCCCCGTCGCGGGCTCGGGAGCCGACGACTCCCCCATGCCCTTCATCTTCCGGAAGCGGGACAGCGTGAGGCGGGCGTCCTTCTTCTTCTCGCTGGGCGCCCGCAGGCAGACCGCCACGAACAGGCTGGCAGCGACGAGCACGGCGGCCATGGCGGCGAACACGAAGACGAAGGAGGTCGCTTCCAAAAGGATGCCGCAGACCACGCCGGTGACCGCCGAGCCGGCGTAGGCCACGAGGTTCACCGAGGCGAGGATGGCCGAGACGCGCAGCACGCTCACGCGCAGAAGCAGAAGGCGCAGCGACACGGACACCGCCACGCCCATGGCGAAGCTGAACAGGGCGCAGTCGGCCATGAACAGAAGCTCGGCGCCCATGAGGATGAACAGCGCCATGAGCGCCGTGGTGAGAGTCACGGCCGTCATGGAGACGACGAGGGTACGCTTGGGCTCGAAGCGCTGCACGAGCGGGCCGCCGAGAAGCGACGGCGCCATGATCAGGGCCAGAATGACCGACCCGGCCAGGGGCGAGGTCTCGCCGAAGCACTGCTGGGCGATGGGCGCCGAGAACGACTGGTAGAAGCAGGAGACGAGCCAGGTAGCCAGGTAGCACACGGCCACCACGGCGAACAGGCGCCGGTTGTCGGTGGGGATATAGACGCGCACCCTCAGCACGGCGCGCAGCGAGAGCGTCTGGTCGAGGGGCTCGTGCACCACGGGCATGAGGAACAGGCACACGGCCAGGATGACGATCATGATACCGTAGAGCACGGCGATGCTCGGCACGATGTCGTAGAGGACGCCCACGGCCACCGAGCCGATCATGATGCCGACCATGGCGCCGCAGCTGGCAACGGTGGATCCCCAGCCGAGGTGCTTCTCCCCCACGCAGTCGATGACGAGAGCGGACACGGCGCTCATGCCGAAGCCGGCCGAGAGGCCCTGGACGAAGCGGGCGGCGAGCACGGCCGCGCCGCTGTCGGCCATCATGAACATGATGCAGCCGACGATGGCGAGCATGAGGGTGAGGCTGGTCACGGGAGTACGCCCGAAGGCGTCGGAGATGCGTCCGGCGAGCAAGAGCGTCAAGGCCACGCCGGTGAGGTAGGTGAACATCGTATTGGAGATATCCGCCGTAGTGAGCCCGATGGTGGCCTGGTAGTCGGCATAGAGGGGAATCGGGATCGCCGTGGCGGCGAAAATGGCCAGAAACGCGATGGTGGCGAGCGCGAACCCGCGCAGGGACTGCCCGTCGGTGAGCTCCTCTTTGTGCATCCTTTCCTCCGTATGAACGAGATGTGCCAGCCTGCCTCTTGGGAACGGATATCCCGAAAGGGTGGGTGAAGTATGAACCTCGCTTCAGGGGAATTCAAGGGATTGCGCTGAGTTTTCCACTCAGCGATGAAACGGCCCCGCAAGCCGCGCGAGGGTTCGGAGTCCCGTGCCGCCCGCCGCCGCCTTAAAGCCGCCGACGGCGGCCGCCGCGAGCAGCTGGTCATGCCCCCCCCCGCAACCGACAGCGAGCGCAAAAGGAGCCCTCTCCCCCGAGGGCTCCTGAGTGGGTTTCCGCTGTGGCGTATCCGGAACCTACATGACAGCGTGGCTGGCGGACTGCATGAGGTAGGGAATGTAGGCGAGCACGACGAGCGCCGCCCAAAACAGCATCTTCGCCTTCTTGCGACTCATGGCTCCTCCCTTCCGCGCAATCCGTCCGATCGACGGTCCATCTGGATCGTCACGGTGATTCTTGCACAAAATACAGGAGGGGAAGACCCGGAAAAGCCACTGGTCACGATGGCGCAACCGCCCCGATGACCCCGCGCAACGCCTCTGTTCGCCATTTGTAAATTACGCCCGTATCGTTCCGTAGGGGCCGACCTCGGTCGGCCCTCCCGACGGGAGCAAACTTGCACGACAAAACAGGGGCGACCAAGGTCGCCCCCTACGGTTGGGCAACCTAAGCCCGGGGATGGGCGAGGCCGTGGATCTCCTTCAGGCGCTCCGGGGTCACATGGGTGTAGATCTGCGTGGTGGTGAGGCTCGCATGCCCCAGCATATCCTGGACGCTGCGCAGATCGGCGCCACCCTCCAGAAGGTCGGTGGCGAAGGAGTGGCGCAGGGCATGGGGCGAGAGCGACTCGTCCAGCCCCGCTGTGGCCAGAGCGCGCTTGAACATCTTGCGGATGCCGTCGGGCTTCATCTGGTTTCCCCGGTTGCTGACGAAGAAGTAGTCGCTCTGCCTGTCGCCGAGCAGCTCCGGCCGCGCCTTCTCGAGATAGCGGGCCATGGCCTCGGCGCCCCGGCGGCTCAAGGGCACGATGCGCTCCTTGGCGCGCTTGCCGAACACCTTCACCTCGCACTCGGGGAAGTTCACCCAGGAAAGGAGAAGCCCGGAGGCCTCGGAGACGCGGGCGCCGCAGGAGAACAGGAATTCCAGGAGCGCCGCATCGCGCATCTGCGCCGCCGTCTGCTCGCGGGGCGCGCCGTCGGCGTCGGTCGGGCCGTAGACGGCCAGCAGGCGCTCCACGTCGCCGTCGGACACGACCTTCGGGAGCCGCCGGTCGACCTTGGGGGCCGACAGCACGCTGGCGGGATCGGCCGGGGCGAGGCCGATCACGCACGCCCAGCGGAAGAACGTGCGCAGAGACGACAGGTGCCGCTTGATGGTGGTGCGGGCGTAGCGCGCCTGGTCGAGCTCGGCGAGGTAGCGCCTCAGCTGGCGGTAGGTGGGAGCGAGCGGGTCGACACCCGCCCGCTGCGCCCAGCGCAGGTAGGCCTCCATGTCCTCGCGATAGGCGCGCACCGTATGGGCCGAGGCGCCCATCTCGGAGGCGAGGTGATCGCAGAACCGCGCCACCGCCTCTTCGCCGGACAGCGGCGCCCCGTCGGCGGCGTTTCCGCCGCCAGCGCCTTTGCGCCCCGTCACGGCAGCAGCCCCGCCTCGGCCAGGGCCTCCCTATAGCCCGCAAGCGCCTCGTTGGCGCGGTCGGCGTAGGCCTGGTAGCGGGCGCGCTTGTTGCGCACCGGGGGCGAGAGCGGAGCCATGAGCCCGAAGTTCACGTGCATGGGCTGGTAGTCCTTCGTCGCCGGATCCGTGGCGTAGGCCAGAAGCGCCCCGAACACCGTCTCCGTCGGCAGCTCCGGCAGCGCGATCCCCGCAAGATCGGCAGTCACGGCCAGCGCGACGTGCAGCCCGCTGCGGATGGCCTCGCAGTAGCCCTCGGTGCCGGCAAGCTGACCCGCCACGTAGACGGGGACGCCGAGGGCGTCCGCTTGCGGCGTGACGAGCCGGTTACGACGGTCGAGCAGCCGCGGCGCGTCGATGAAGGTGTTGCGGTGCATGACGCCGTAGCGCGCGAACTCCGCCTCTTCCAGGCCGGGGATCATGCGAAACACGCGGCGCTGCTCGGGGAAGGTGAGGTTGGTCTGGAACCCGACGAGGTTGTAGCTGGCGCCGTGGGCGTCCTCGGCGCGCAGCTGCAAAGCCGCCCAAGGGCGGCGCCCCGTGCGCGGATCGGTGAGCCCCACCGGCTTCAGGGTGCCGAAGCGCGGGGCGTCGCGGCCCGCCCGGGCTATCTCCTCGATGGGCTGGCAGGCTTGGAACAGCTCGCGGGTCTCGAAGTCCTTGGCGATGACGCGCTCGGCCGCGAGAAGCTGCTCGATGAAGGCGTCGTACTCCTCCCGGGTGAACGGGGCGTTCAGATAGTCTCCGCCGGCACCGGCGTCCTCGTAGCGGCTTTGGCGGAACACCTTCCCAAAGTCGATGGAATCCGCCATCACCACCGGCGCCGCAGCGTCGTAGAAGGCCAGGGCGTCTCGCCCCGTCAGGGCCATAAGCGACGATGAGAGCGCGTCGGAGGTGAGCGGGCCGCTCGCCAAGACGATCGCGTCCGAGCCGGCGGCAAGGGAGGGGATGTCCGTCGCCTCGCGGCGCTCCACCGCAATGAGGGGATGCTCCTCCACCTGGCGCGTCACGTCTCGGGAGAACAGCACCCGATCCACCGCCAACGCGCCGCCCGCGGCCACCGCATGGCGTTTCGCCGCCGCGATCAGCGGCGACTCCAGAGTCGTGAGCTCCGCCTTCAAAAGCCCCGCCGCGCTGTCGGGCTTGGTGCTCTTGAGCGAGTTGGAGCAGACGAGCTCGGCCGCGTCTCCCGTATGGTGCACGGCGGTCGGACGCGCGGGTCGCATTTCGACAAGGCGCACGGAGATTCCGCGCGAGGCGAGGTTCAGGGCCGCCTCGCTGCCCGCCAGTCCTGCGCCTACTATGGTTACCGTATTGCTCATGGGGCAAAAGGATACCAAACAACGGTGCCGTAAGGCCCGTCAATTCCGCTTGGGCGCCCCAGCTTCTCCCTATCGACACAGCCATGGCCTACACCGCCGTCCGCAGGGCCGGATGCGGGCCGTAGCGCCCGTCGGGGTACTGGGCGATGAGCCCGTCGCGCTGGGCCTCGGCGAGCCAAATCATGAGCCAGGTGAACGTGTCGCCAGCCGGAGCATGATCCTCGGCCAACTGACGCAGGGCCTCCATGCCCAAAGGCTCCGCTTGCAGCGCCGCGAGCAGAGCCTCCTCGCCGCGATAGGGCTGGCTCGCCTTGCCGCGATCGTCCGCAGCCTCGGCCCGCTGCTCCTTCAGGCAACCGAAGGTGGCGAAGAGGGCGTCGGCGAAGGCTTCGTCGTCCACAATGGGGAGCGCCCCCTGGTACAGCAGGCGGTTCGCCCCCTTCGACGCCGCAGAGGTGATGGCCCCCGGCACCACCCATACCTCCCGGCCCGCGAGCAGCGCCTCGTCGGCCGTGGAGAACGTGCCCGAGGGCAGCCCCGCCTCCACGATGAGCGTGGCCCGGGAGAGCCCCGCAATGAGCCGGTTGCGGGCGCGGAAGGTGTGGGGCTGGGGCGGGAAGTCCCATTCGTGCTCGGAGACCACCGCGCCGCCGGCCGCCACGATGCGCTGGAAGAGCCCCGCGTTCTCCGCCGGGTACAGCTGGTTGCAGCCGCCCCCGAGGAAGGCCACCGTGGGCGCGCCCGCGGCCAAGGCCGCCTCGTGGGCCACGGCGTCGCAGCCCCGCGCGCCCCCGGAGATGATGGCGACGCCGCGCTCGGCGGCAGCCGCGGCAAAGCGCTTGGCGCAGCCGCGCCCGTAGGGCGTCGCGCGCCGCGCACCCACGACGGCCAGTCCCTCGACCAACGCGCCGGGGCAGCCCACGCCGTACAGGCGCGCCGGCGGGTGGGGTATGCTCTTCAGCGCCTTCGGGAACAGCGGATCCTCCAAGGCAAGCTCGAAGCGCTCCCCTTCCAATCTCATTACCTTCACAGGCATCGGTCACTTTCCTCCTATTCCATCGCGCACGCGGAAGTTCACGGCCTCCGCGATGTGCGCGCTCTCGATTTCCTGGGATTCCGCCATGTCGGCGATGGTGCGGGCCACCGCGAGCGTGCGCGTGATGGCCCTGCCGCTCATGGCGTGCAGCTCGGCCTGGGCGATCATGAAGCGGCGCGGCCCGTCGGCCAAGGCCTCTATGGAGCCGTCGGGCTCCTTTTCGGCCATCTGCGATGCGCGCCACGAGGCGAAGTCCCGGGCCGCCATCACCCCCTCCCGCAGCTGCGCGGAGCTCGTCCCCCGCCTCCGCTCCAAAATCTCCGCCGGACGGATGCGGCGGACGTCCAGATGCAGGTCGATGCGGTCGATGAGGGGACCGCCGATGCGGTTCTGGTAGCCCCGGATCTGGGGCACCGTGCAGGTGCACTCCCGCTCCTCGTCGCCGAAATACCCGCAGGGACACGGGTTGCTGGCCGCCACGAGCATGAACCGCGCCGGGAAGGTCACGTTGCCGTCGGCCCGGGTGAGCATCACCGATCCGCTCTCCATGGGCTGGCGTATGCCCTGCAAAACCGAGCTTTTGAACTCCGCCAGCTCGTCCAAGAAGAGCACTCCGTGGTGGGCCAGGGACACCTCGCCCGGCCGCAGGGGGCTGCCACCTCCTACGAGCCCGGCCAACGTGGCGCTGTGATGCGGATGGCGGAAGGGGCGCTGGCCCGCGATGATGGCATCGATGGGCTCGGCGGCCACGGAATGAACCACGGCCGCCTCCAGCATCTCGTCGGGACAGAGCGGCGGCATGATGGAGGGCATGCGGGAGGCGAGCATGGTCTTGCCCGACCCGGGCGGTCCCATCATGAGCAGCCCGTGACCGCCGGCCGCGGCGATCTGGAAGGCCCGCTTGGCCGTCTCGTGACCCGCGACCTCCGCGAAGTCGAGCGCCTCGACGGCCGCCACCGAGACCGCCCGCCCCCCGTGGGCCGGCAGCACCGCCGCCGCGCCTCCCTCACGGGCCGCCTGAGCCAGCGACGTCATGGCGAGCAGCCGCACGTCGTCCAAGGGCACCGGATCGCTGTCGGCGGCGCAGACGAAGTCCAACCCGAGGCGCCGGGCGCAGATGGCGCAGGCGAGCGTGCCCGCCACCGGCCGCACGCGCCCGTCCAGCGAGAGCTCGCCCACGTAGAGCGCGTCCCGCGCCCAGGCCGGATCGATCTGCCCCGTGGCCGCCAGAATGCCCAAGGCTATGGGAAGGTCGAACCCCGACCCCGTCTTGCGCAGATGGCTCGGCGCCAGGTTCACGACGATCTTCTCCCCCGGCATGGAGAACCCCGCTGCCCGCAGCGCGGCGCGCACCCGCTCCCGCGCCTCCTGGATGGCCGCGTCCGGCATGCCCACGATGGCCATGCCCGGCAGGCCGCCGGAAACGACCACCTCGACCCGCACCGGCACCACTTCCACACCGCGAACCGTCGCCCCCATGACGGCGCATTGACCCCGCGCCACGGCTCAACCCGCCGAATAGGCGCCCAGATGGTGCCGGATGAAGGCGCGATCGTCGGAGAGCACGATAATGGCCACCACATCAAAGCGCACCACGGCCTCGCCGAAGAAATGGTCTTGAATGTAGGCGAGGGCGATGCGCTCGTACTTCTCGCGCTTGGCCCGGGTGACCGCCTCGCTGGGCAGCCCCTTGTCGGCGTTGCGGCGCGTCTTCACCTCGACGAACACGAGCGCCTCGTCGTTGACGGCGATGATATCGGCCTCCCCGGCGAAACAGGTCCAGTTGCGCTCGAGAATGGTGTAGCCGTTGCGCTGGAGGAACCGCGCGGCCGCCTCCTCGCCCCGCGCCCCCAGCGCCTGGTTGCGGCGTCCCCGGGCGTTCGGATCGGCAGGCCGCCGCTTCCTCGATCCCTCTTTCGCCTTGCGTTTGGGCGCCGACGCGGACTTGGGCTTCTTCTCCTTAATCGCGGGACGCTCCAACACGCCCGCCTCACTGCTCGCAGCCATAAGGTGCGCTCCTTTCCTCTCGATGGAGCACACCTTAGTCGAGCACGACCGTAAAAATGACGCGGGAATGTCCCGTTTCGTTCCTCGCGCCGACCGCACTGGCGTCGCAGCAGCGTCGCACTAGCGTCGCATCGACGTCGCAAAATCCCTAGAACAGGCTCTCCTGGGCGGCGAAGGAGCAGAAACTGCGCCGGTGGATGGGACAAAGCCCCCGCTCGCGGATGGCCGCCATATGGCCCTCGGAGCCGTACCCCTTGTTCGACTCGAAGCCGTAGCCGGGGTACTGCTCGGCATAGGCCTCCATCACATGATCGCGCGCCACCTTGGCCACGAGCGACGCGGCGGCGATGGAGGCGCACTTCCCGTCCCCCTTCACGACGTTCACCTCCCGCGGATCAAGATGCAGCGGGTTGCCGTCCAGAAGAACGACGTCCACCGCAACGCCCTGGGCCTCCACCTCGGCGATGGCGGCGGTAAAGGCCTGACGCAAAGCCGCCGTCATGCCCACTCGGTCGATATCGGCCGGCTCCACGTACTGCACCGTCCACGCCCGGGCGCGCCGGCGCACCTCCTCGGCGATGGCCTCGCGGTCCTCCGGCCTCACCTGCTTGGAGTCGTTGAGCCCGGCGATGGGGTCGTCCGCGTTCAGCACGACGCCCCCCACGGCCAAAGGTCCTGCCAAGGGCCCCCGTCCCACCTCGTCTAGCCCGATGACCACCGACCCTCCACGCTCGGCGGCGAGCTCCCGCTCGAACGCGTACATCCCCGCCAGGCGCGCCGCCTCGGCGGCCTCGGCCTCGAGGCGCCGGCGCGCCACTTCCACGGCCGTCCGCACGCCCTTGCGCGTGTCGGCCACAAGCGACCGCTCTAACACGGCGAAGGCGGCCGAGTCGGCCTCCTGCAGCTTCCGTCGGATCTCGGGGACGGTCAGATCAATCACCTCGGGCTCCTTCCCACCGGCGAAGAATACGAAAAAGGGCCCCCGAAGGAGCCCTCGCAAACACAAAAGATAAGGCCTAGCGGAACGCCTTCTCCTTGATCTTGGCGGCCTTGCCCACCTTGTTGCGCAGGTAGTACAGCTTGGCACGGCGCACATCGCCCTTGCGGGTGACCTCGATCTTCTCGATCTTCGGGGAATGCACGGGGAAGGTGCGCTCCACGCCGATGGAGAAGCTGATCTTGCGCACGGTGAAGGTCTCGCGAACCGACTCGCCCTGACGGCGGATGACGTCGCCCTGGAACACCTGGATACGCTCGCGGTTGCCCTCGGTGATGCGATAGTGAACCTTCACGTTGTCGCCCACGTGGAACTCGGGGAGGTCCTGCTTGATCTGCTGCTGCTCAATAGCGCGAATGATATCCATTGCCTTTTCCTACTCTATACTTCTAAATGGTCTTGCATCATTTCTCGTTTGGACGCGATTTGACAGTATATCGCCCCTATACCCTCGGCGCAAGGGAAATTATCGCGCCTTTCTGGGAAAGTCCACGAACGGCACACGGAAGCTCGAAGCGGTGTGACGAAGGAGCTACTTCTCCTCTTCCTCCACGATGACGAACTCGTCGTCGCCTTCCGTCTCCTGGGCCACGAGCATCTGCTCGAACATGGAGGCCGTCGCCGTGAAGTCGCTCGGCAGCACCACGGTGGACTGGCGGCCGTTGCGGGCGAACTCGCTCATCATGTCGGTCCACTGGGTGAAGATGAACAGCTGGTTTGCCTCGGCCGCCGACACGCCGGAGCTCTTGATGACCGCGAGCGACTCTGAGATGCCGTCTGCGATGGCCTTGCGCTGGGCCGCGATGCCGCGACCGGCCTGCTCCATGGCCTCGGCGCGGGCGCGGGCCTCGGTGACCACCTTGATGCGCTCGGCCTCGGCCAGCGACTGGGCGGCCTCCTTCTCGCGCTGGGCGGAGTTGATGCGGTTCATGGACTGCTCCACGTCGGCGGGCAGATCGATGGACGTGATGAGCGTGCTCACCACGTCGTAACCGTAGGCCACCATGAGGCCGGATACCGTCTGGTTCACATCCGAGGCGATGGCGTCCTTCTTGTCGAACACCTCATCGAGGGTGTACTGCGGCACGCTGGAGCGCAGGGCGTCGATGAGGTAGGAGCGCATCTGGGCCGTGGGATTGGCCAGCATGTAGTAGCTGCGCCACACGCCCGAGGGCTGTCCCTGGGACGCCGGTTGGGCGCTCACGCGGTACTGGGCGGCGATGGCCATGGTCACCGTCACGTTGTCGCGGGTCTTCGCGTCGATGCCGAACTGCTCCTGGCGGGTACGCATGTCCACCTTGGCGGCGATGGTCTCGAAGAACGGGATCTTGAGGTTCAGGCCCGCTCCCACCGTGCGGTTGAACTTGCCCAGCCGCTCAATGATGTAGACGTTCTGCTGCGGAACGATGAACAGCGCCTGGGGCAGGAGCAGCACCAAGAGAACGATGATGATAGCAAGTCCGATCATGGGATTCCTTTCGTCGAGAGGGCAAGGCGATGGATTGGCAACGCCCCCGCCTGATTCACCTTCCATAGTACTACAATGGAGCGAACCTGCCGCGAAGTTTAAGGAGTTGCCGTGATAGAACCAGCCCGCGCCGCCTTCCTGCTCATCGATATGCAGAACGGATTTATCGATGCCGCCTCGCCCTTGTGCATCGCCGGCGCGGCCGCCACGGTGCCTGCCTGCGCCCATGCCCTGGCCGCCGCCCGCGAGCACGGCCTCGCCGTCTTCCACGTGCGGCGCGCCTACGCCGCCGACGGCAGCGATGTGGAGGCCGTGCGCTGGGAGACATGGGCGGAAGGAGGCCGCCCCCTCTCGGCCGCCGACCCTGCGAGCCTCGACTGCCCGCCCGAGCTTTCACCCGCGCCCGGCGAGCCCGTCATTATGAAGCCGAGCTGGTCGGCCTTCTTCGGCACCGATCTGGCAGCCCTGCTGCGCGCACGCGGCATCGGCACCCTCGTACTCGCCGGTACCACCACCCCCAACTGCGTGCGCTCGACGGCTTACGACGGTCTCGCGCTCGGCCTCAACGTCGCTGTCCTGCGGGACGCCACCTCCTCGCGCAGCCCCGCGGCGCAGGAGGCGAACCTGGCGGACATGGAGGCCGTGGGCATCCAGCTCCTCCACACCGACGACTTCGCCGCCAACGGGCTTCTGCACGTCCGCGACACCGAGGCCGAGGTGGCCCGGGCCGTGGCCCTAGAGCGGGCGACGCAGGAGGAGACGGAAGGTGCGGCGGACAAGACAAACGCGGTCGTAGGAAACCCCGTCGCGCCCCTGCCCCCTACCCCGGCCCTGGAGTCCGTCGAGACCGTCTCCACCGGCTGGATCAACAAGTACCACCTGCACTACACGCTGCCCGACGGGCGCCCCTACACCTACGAGGGCGTTTCCCGCAAGGGGACCGCGCGCTACGAGGCCGCCTTGGGGGCCTTAGGGAGCACCGGTGTGCCCGACCCCGACGCCGTGTGCATCGTGCCCCTTCTGCCCGATGGCTCGGTGCTGCTGGAGCGCGAGTTCCGCTACCCGCTGAACAGCTGGTGCGTATCGCTGCCCGCCGGTCTCATCGACGCCGGCGAAACGCTGGAAGAGGCCGTCGCCCGCGAGCTTTCCGAGGAGACCGGCTACCGCCTGCGCGACGACATCGTCCCGGCGGTGCGCCCGCTGCCCCAACCCGGCTTCTCGTCCACGGGGCTTACCGAGGAGAACGTGCAGGTGGTCTTCGCCCAGGTGGAGCCGGGCGGCCAGCCGCGCCCCGACAGCGCCGAGCTCATCGAGCCCTTCACCGTGGCCCGCGCCGACCTGCGCGCCTTCCTGGACGCCAACCAGCTCCCCATCGGCACCCGCTGCCAGCTCATCCTGGAGTTGTTGGCGCTCTAGTATAGCCGGAACCCCCACGTCCTCCTCTCTCGGTAAGTACCGAGTGGCGCCACAAAATGGCGGCCGACTCTTCGTGAACCATGGAAGGCAACGAAAAAGGCGACGACCTCCGTCGGTCGCCGCCTTCCGTTTGCCTCGCATCGCATCGCGCTCGCGCGATCTCTCGGGGCTCCTCGTTCTGTGCTCGGCGCTACTCGCCCAGAAGCTCCGCGAGGTCGGCCTCCGGGGTGGTGATGGGGGCGATGCCGTAGTTCTCGACGAGGACGTCGAGAACGCCCGGGCTCACGAAGGCCGGCAGCGTGGGGCCGAGCTTGATATTCCGAATGCCCAGGTACAGCAGCGTGAGCAGGATGCAGACGGCCTTCTGCTCGTACCAGGACAGCACCATGGACAGCGGCAGGTCGTTCACGCCGCAGTCGAAGGCCTCGGCCAGGGCTACGACCACCTGGATGGCGCTGTAGGCATCGTTGCACTGGCCCATGTCCATGAGGCGCGGCAGGCCGCCGATCTCGCCCAGATCGAGGTCGTTGAAGCGGTACTTGCCGCAGGCCAGGGTGAGCACCACCGTGTCGTCGGGGGTGGCCTTCACGAAGTCGGTGTAGTAGTTGCGCCCCGGACGCGCGCCGTCGCAGCCGGCGACGAGGAAGAAGTGCTTGATGGCGCCGCTCTTCACCGCGTCCACCACCGTGTCGGCCACGGAGAGCACCGTGCCCTGGGCGAAGCCCGTGGTCATCGCCGTGCCGCCGTTGATGCCGGGAATCGTGTGGGGCTCGTCGTAGCCACCCAGCTCCAGCGCCTTCTGGATAACTGGGCCGAAGTCCTTGTCGGGGCCGATATGCATGCAGCCGGGGAAGGCGACGACTTCCGTGGTGAACACGTTGTCGGCGTAGCTCTCCTTGGGAGGCATGAGGCAGTTGGTAGTGAACAGGAAGGCCGCGGGCACGCCGTCGAACTCCTTCTTCTGGTTCTGCCATGCGGTGCCGAAGTTGCCCTTGAGCTGCGGGTACTTCTTCAGCTCCGGATAGGCGTGGGCCGGCAGCATCTCGCCGTGGGTGTAGACGCTCACACCTGTGTTCTCGGTCTGCTCCAGCAGAAGCTTCAGGTCGTGCAGGTCGTGGCCGGAGATGACGATGAACGGGCCCGGCTCCACCTCCATGGCGACGGTGGTGGGCTCCGGCGTGCCGTAGGTGCCCGTGTTGGCCTCATCGAGCAGCTTCATGCAGCCGAGGTTCACCTCGCCCACCTTCAGCGCCAGGGGCAGAAGCGCATCCACCGAGCCAGGCTCGGCCAGCTGCGCCAGGGCGTCGGCGAAGAACTCGTCGACGGTCGCGTCGCGGTAGCCCAGTACGCGGGCGTGGTAGGCGTAGGCCGCCGTACCGCGCAGGCCGAACAGCACGAGGGACTTGAGCGAGCGGATGTCCTCGTCGTCGCCCCAGATCTGGTCGACGTCGTAGTCGGAGACCGGCTCGATGCCGGCCGCGGCGGCCACGGCGGCCGTCTCGACGCGCACTGCGTCCTTAAGCTCGGTCACGGCCTGCCCGTCGAAGTTCACGTTGGTCATGCAGGTGAACAGGCCGTCCACGATGAGATCGCAGATACGGTCGTTCTTGACGCCGGCCTCCCGGGCCGTGCGGGCCAGGGCGATCATCGCCCCGGTCAGCGCGTCCTGGGCATCGGCCACATCGGCCGGCTTGCCGCACACGCCGGCGCCGCCGGTGCAGGCCTCGCACTTCGCCACCTGCTCGCATTGGAAGCAAAACATTTGCTCTGTCGCCATAGACACTCCCTTTCGGGTCGCGGCCCTTGCGGCCGTGTTCCAGTAGATAGACGGCACCGTTGCGCCGCTGTTGTGAAGGTACTGGCACGGCAGGGCATTGTATGTTGTAATCACAACAAACGAAGCTTCCTTCAATGAAAAGGTTGACCCATGGAACGAAACGCCTTCCTGGCTGGAACGCCGCTGTTTTCGGGCGTGGCATCGCAGGAGGTCGGCGCGATGCTCGATTGTCTCGATGCCCATGAGCGCCGCTATGCCCAGGGCGAGCGCATCCATCATATGGGGGATTCGGTGTCCACTGCCGGCATCGTGCTCACGGGGCGCGTCCGCATCGAGCACGTCGACCCCTGGGGCAACGTGAGCGTCGTGGGCATGCGCGGGCCCGGTGCCATGTTCGGCGAGGCCTACGCCGCCGCCGGCGAGCCGCTGCTCGTGGACGTCGTCGCCGACCAGGACTGCACCGTCCTCTTCCTGAATCTCGCGAAGGTGGTCGGCCCCTGCTCGTGCCGCTGCGACCACCACGCCCTCGTGGCCCGCAACATGATCGCCGCCATCGCTCGGCAGAGCCTCGCCCTCTCGCGCCGCATCTTTCACGTAGCGCCCAAGTCCATCCGCGGCAAAGTGCTCGCCTACCTCTCCAATGAGGCCGAGCGCACCGGCACCCGCGAGTTCGACATCCCCTTCAACCGCCAGCAGCTCGCCGACTACCTGGGGGTGGATCGCAGCGCGCTATCGGCGGAGCTGTCCCGCATGCAGAAGGCGGGGCTCATCCGATGCCGCCGCAACCACTTCGCGCTGCCTCACTCCCCCTCGAACAGCACCGTGGAGAAGTAGCGCTCGCCGGTATCGGGGGCCAGCGTCACCACGGTCTTGCCCGGGCCGAGCACCCGCGCCAACCGCAGAGCGGCTGCCACGTTGGTGCCCGAGGAGATGCCGGCAAACAGGCCCTCCTCTCGGGCGAGGCGCCGCGCGCATTCCAGAGCTTCCTCATCGGTCACCACGACGATCTCGTCGATGAGCGCGGTGTCCATGATGGCGGGCAGGATGCCATCGCCGATGCCCATCTGCACATGGGTGCCGATGGCGCCGCCCGAGAGCAGTGCGGCATGCTCGGGCTCGGCGGCCCAGATCTGCACCTTGGGGAAGACCGTGCGCAGCTCGGAGCCTATACCAGTGATGGTGCCACCAGTGCCGAAGCCGGAGCAGAAGCCATCGATGGCGATGCCGGCCGCGCGCACATCGGCAAGGATCTCCGCGGCCGTGCCATCGACATGGGCCGCCAGGTTGTCGCGGTTCACGAACTGCTGGGGCACGAACACGCGCGGGTCGTCGGCGGCCATCCTCTGGGCGAGGGCGATGCACTCCCGAATGCAGGCGCCGATGTCCCCCTCGTCATGGACGCAGATCACCTCGGCCCCGTAATGCTCCATGATGCGCCGGCGCTCCACCGAGCAGGAGTCCGGCATGATGATGCGGGCCGCGTAGCCCTTCACGGCCGCCACGAGCGCGAGCCCCACGCCCTGGTTGCCGCTGGTGGGCTCCACGATAATGGAATCGGGGCTAAGCTCGCCGCGCTCCTCGGCGCGCTCGATCATCTTCAGCGCCGTACGCGTCTTCACCGATCCGCCCACGTTCACCGCTTCGAACTTCACGAGCACTTGGGCGTCATCGGGCCCGGTCATGCGCCGCAGCCGCACGAGCGGCGTCGATCCCACGGCTTCCAGAATGTTATCGCAGATCATAGCTTCCCCTCACCTTCGGGGTCATCGTTTTCCACGACAGATTCTAGCATCGCCCCCGATTCCCTTTGCCGCCCCCTCCCCGAAACGCCGAAACCCCGCCCCGAGGGGCGCAGCACGTCTCCGCACGCACTGCCGAAGTCGTCAAATAAGTAACTGCGCTATCATAGACATCAGCAAAGCGCCCGACCGGGGAGTATTTCACATAAGTCCGGCGCTTTACTTTTGCCAAAGCGCTCGAGCAGTGAGCATTTCACTCAAGTCGGGCGCTTTCGTATTTCCGGATCCCCAGTACGGCATCAAACAAAAACAGGAGCCCGTAGGCTCCTGAACTAGTTAAATGGCGGGATGTACGAGACTCGAACTCGCGACCTCCGACGTGACAGGCCGGCGCTCTAACCAACTGAGCTAACACCCCGAATGGTGTCGTGCTGAAAATGGCGGGATGTACGAGACTCGAACTCGCGACCTCCGACGTGACAGGCCGGCGCTCTAACCAACTGAGCTAACACCCCGTGTTTCAGCAGCCCATATAGTTTAACAGAATCGCTCTTCCGCACAAGCCCCTTTTTCGAGAATTTTTCCTACTGTGCCTCGCGGTAGGAGCCCTCGAAGGTGAAGCGGCCCATCTTGGTGCCTCCGAGCACGTGAATGTGCAGGTGATTCACCGTGGCCGCCGAGTCGGGGCCCGTGTTCACCACGGTGCGGTAGCCGGACTCGCCGACGCCCTTCAAACGCGCCACCTCCGGCACGACGCTCATCATATGCCCGATGACCTCGGCCGGCACGCCGGCGGCCAAGTTGTCGTAGTGGGTCTTCGGCACGATGAGGGTGTGCACCGGCGCCTCGGGCTCGATGTCGTCGAAGGCGTAGCACACATCGTCCTCGTACACCTTGGCCGACGGGATCTCGCCGGACACGATCTTGCAGAACAGGCAATCGTCCATGGGTCTTCCTTTCATCTCCTGACTTCTACATCATACCCGAAATCGGCCGCTACTGCCCGTCGGCTGCGCGCTGGTCGATGCGGAGGAAGGTGATCGGCCGCAGCATCTCGGTCGCGTGACCGGCGGCAACGGTCTCGCGAATAAGTTCGCGGGCGAAGGCGTCGGCGCGCAAGGATCCCGTGGGCTTGGCCTCAAGGGAGAAGCGCACCGTGGCGCCGTCCAGCGACACCGGGCCCACGAGGAAGTCGGCCGGCACGAGCGTCTTCTCCTTCTTCTTGCGCACAACGGTGATGGCCTCGGGAACCACGATGGCGCCCGGAGCCTCGGAGAGCACGACCTCGTAGGTGCTCACGGGCAAAGCCACGCTGGCGGCGGCATCGCGCGCCTCAATGTAGCGCGCCTCGGTGGGGTACAAGTCGGCGGGACTCGCCTCCTGCAACGCCGCGAGGGCACGGAGCGCCGGCACGTAGTCCGTGAGGAACAGATCGAATATCTCGGCGGTGCCTCCCACCCCCACGGGCAGAGCCGCCCCGAAGGCGATGCGCATATGCGGCGAGAAGCCCTGGCTCACCGCAAAGGGCAGCTGCGCCCGGCGCACGGCGCGCTCGAGGGCGCGGGCCAGTTCCAGATGCGACAACATGGCCAAACGTCCAGTCTCATGGAAGGTGACGCGCAGGCGGAACAAACGGGGATCGGCCATTATCGGATCGCCTCCTCTTCGGTAGATCCTTCAGCTTGCCGCGCTTGATCGGGATGGCATGGGGGCTCGGCCTCTCGGGGGTGCGCGACCTTGCGGTACGGGTTGCGCGCTGGGGCCGCTTCCTTGCCCTCGCGCTCCTGCTGCAGCTCGATGTCGACGCCTAGCGTGGGGCAGGCGCCGCAGGCGGAGCAGTTCTCGAAGGTGCAGTCCGGCGTCGTGATGCCGGCAGCGGCGCGCTCCCTCTCCCGCGCGAGGAACTTCGGCGAGACCGCGGCGGTGATGTGCGCCCAGGGCAGCACGTAGTCGGTCGGGAACTCGGCCTGGGCAATCGCGGCGGGATCAAGCCCCAGCTCCTCGGCGGCGCCGGTCCACGCCTCTTCGTTGAAAAGCTCCGTCCAGGCGTCGAATCGGGCGCCGCGGCGCCACGCCGCTTCAACCCAGTCGGCCACCTCGCGGCCGCCGCGGCTCATGACCGCCTCGACGAACGACGTCGCGGGGTCGTGGTAGTGCACGTCCACCGCCTTGTACTTCACCGAGCGCTTGAGCAGTCCCACGCGCCGCAGCGTCTCCTCCGGGGAAATCTGGCCGTCCCATTGGAAGGGAGTCTGGGCCTTGGGCACGAACACCGCGCAGGACACGCTCATGCGCACGCTGCCGCGCTGCTCGGGCGGCACGGCGGCCTTGGCGCGGTCGTAGGCGCGCTGGGCCAGACTCGCGATGCCCTTGATGTCGTCGTCGGTCTCGGTGGGCAGCCCCACCATGAAGTACAGCTTGCAGCGGCGCCAGCCGGCGGCGAAGGCGGCGTCGATGGCGGCGAACAGGTCGTCCTCGGTGACGTTCTTGTTGATGACGTCGCGCAGCCGCTGGGTGCCGGCCTCGGGCGCGAAGGTGAGGCCACCCTTCTTCTGGCCGGCCACGAGCTCGGCCATCTCCACCCCGAAGGCGTCCAGGCGCTGGGAGGGCACGCTCACGCGCACGCCGGCCCCGGCGCAGTCGGCGTTCACCCGCGTTAAGATCTCGGCGATCTGGGAGTGATCCGTGGAGGAAAGCGAGGTCAGGCTCACCTCGTCGTAGCCGGTCTCGGCGAGGCCCCGCGCCACGGCGTCCACGATGTTGTCGGCCGAGCGCTCCCGCACCGGGCGGTACATCATGCCCGCCTGGCAGAAACGGCAACCCCGCGCGCAGCCGCGCAGGATCTCGACGTTCAGCCGGTCGTGCACCACTTCCGTATAGGGCACGATCATGGGCTCAAGCGCCGGGCTGTCGGCGAAACCCTCGAAGACGCGCTTGTGCACCACACGCGGCACGTCGTCGAACAGGGGCTCCGCCCAGCTGCCGGCAGCCTGGGCCTCGTCCTCGCTGCGCCAGCGGTACAGGCTCGGCACGTAGGCGCCCCCCACGCGTCGCGCCACCTCGCGCAGAATCTCGGCCCGGGGCGCGCCGGATGCGCGCAGCTCGCGGATGAGCGCCAGCACCTCGGGCAGCTGCTCTTCGCCCTCCCCCACCAAGATGACGTCGAAGAACGGCGCGTAGGGCTCCGGGTTGTAGGCGCACGGGCCGCCCGCGAGCACGATGGGGTCGCCCTCGGCGCGGTCGGCAGTGCGCAGCGGGATGCCGGCGAGATCGAGCGTCTCCAGCACGTTGGTGGCGGCCAGCTCGTGGGGCAGCGTGATGCCCACCACGTCGAAGTCGGCCACCGGCCGGCAGCTCTCCAGCGAGAACAGCGGCACGCCCTCCTCGCGCATGAGGTCGGCCATGTCCACCGCGGGCAAGAAGGCCCGCTCGGCCCCCATGCCGCCCATGGTATTCACGGCGTTCACGAGGATGCGCACGGCCTGGTTGGCCTGGCCCAACTCGTAGGTGTCCGGGTAGATCATGCAGAAGGCGAAATCGCCCTCGGCCACCGGCGCGGCGCAGCCCCACTCGTGGTTCAGGTAGCGGGCCGGCCGCTCCACCCGGGAGAGCAAAGGCTCCACCCGAGGCCACAGATCGCGCCTAGCCACGGGCGCCTCCCTTGCCAGCACGCTTCCCCTTGCCGCGCAGGGTACGGAAGGCCGAGGCCCCGGCCCCGCGGGCGGCCTCGATCACCTTGCCGCCGGCAGGCGTGGCCGCTGCCTTCGACGCGGCCTCCACGGCCTCGTCGCGGGCCTTCTGCACCACCGATGCCACACCGACGATGTCGCCGCCGGCCTCGAAGTACTCGATGGCCGCGTGCCCCATGGCCTCGGTGCCGGCAAATCCCACAGCTCCCTTGATGGCCCAGCCGAGCACCGGCACCACACCGACGGCCGTGCGCGCAATGTTGCGGAACAAAAACGCCCCGCCCACAACGGCTGCCAGCTCTTTGATGCGCTCGGCCGACAGCGGCTGGCCGTAGGCGGCGGCGATCTGCAGCAGCATCTTCGCCTGGTTGAGCGTCATGATGGGCATATCGGCCCCGGGGATGAACACCACGACGCCCACACCGGCGTTCTGCACAGACGTGGCGCGCACGGCATCTAAGGACAGCGGACGGCGCACGAAGGGGAACGCCAGCGCGAAGGCGAGGCGCTTGTCCTTGCAGGCGGCGATGATCCACTCCCCCATGCGGCGATCCAGCGTGGCCGCGCCCTCGGCGTCCAGCGGAATGGGCTCGGCATCGGCGGGCTCGGTCTCCACGGGCAGGGCGTGCTCGATGTCCTCGATGGCCGCCTCGGCCGCGCTCGCCGCCTCGGCCGCCGCGGCGTTCGGCGCCTCGCTGGCGGTGCTGCCGGCCGTGATGCGGCGCGCCAGCGCCCGGGCCGCGTCCCCGAAGGGCGTGGGGTTGGTCATGTTCGGCGCGACGATGTCCCCCTCGGGCACGGGCCAGTCGGCCGCCTCGGCCGCTGCGGCCACGGCGCGGGGGGCCGTGGTGGCCACCATGACCGGGATGCCGGCGCCGCGGATGTGGGCCGCCTGCTCGCCGATGCGGGGCGAATCCCCGGCGACGATGACCGCCATGTCGTCGGCCCCGTAGGGCTCGGCGAGCAGGTTGTCGTCCAAATACCCGATGGTCACCCGGGTCTTGGCCCCCGCGCTCGCAAAGGCGCTGCGCACATGGCCCACCACATCGCCCGGGGCCGTCTCGTCGATGTAGACCGACATCGCCAGAGGCGTGTTGCGCGCCTCGTCGATATCGGTGGCCGCCTTCAGGAGGGCGGGGATATCTAGGGGAAGATTCATGAGGCCTTCCTTCCGTGAGAGGGAGTCCGGGCAAAGCCGGACTGCGTGGACGTATGGGAGTACACCGAGCCAATGAGCCCGATGAGCGCGAAGTTCACGACCATGAACGAGGAGCCGTAGCTGACGAAGGGCAGCGGGATGCCCGTGATGGGCATAAGGCCGCAGTCCATGCCGATGTTCTCCAGAATCTGGAACAGCCACATGCCGACGACGCCCATGACGATGAGCATGCCGAAGAGGTTGTCGGCGCGCCGGGCGATGGAGAGGCACGCCACGATGAGCAGGGCGTACAGGCCGATGAGCGCCATGACGCCCACGAACCCGAACTCCTCGGCCAGAACGCAGAAGATGAAGTCCGTGGGGGCCTCGGGCAGAAAGCCGTGGGTCGACTGCGTGGCGTTGCCGATGCCCTTGCCGAACAGGCCACCGCTGCCGATGGCAATCTTGGCCTGGGCGAGGTTGTAACCGTCGCCGGAGAGGTCTCCCTCGGGGTTCAGGAACACGAGCAGGCGGCTGCGCTGGTAGTTCTTCAAGAGGCGGTACTCCCACGTGCCGTCGGACTGCTGGTACTTCAGCAGCTCGTCGACGGCGAACACGGCCGCGATGGCCGCGATGCTGGCGATAAGCGTGATGAGCAGGTAGCGCCCCTTGGCGCCTCCCATGACGAGCACCACCGCCGAGATGGCCAGGTACACCAGACCCGTGCCCAAATCCGGCTGGGTCATGATGGCCGCGAACGGAACGAGCAGCATCCCGAGCACCTTGCAGTACTCGCGCCAATCGTCCAGCGTGCCCTGGTAGCGGGCCAGAAGGCTCGCGGCGAAGAGCACCACCGTGACCTTCGCGAACTCGCCGGGCTGCACCTGCATGCCGATCTTGATCCAGGACTTCGCCCCCATGCCCGCGTCGGTGCCGAGGCCCGGAATGTGGGGCAGAAGGATGAGCACCACGTTGATGACGAGCAGCGCCGTGGTGAGGTTCGAAAGGCGCCGGTAGTCGAAGGCCCACAGGGCCACCATGGCCACGAGCCCCACCGCCACGCCCTGCAGCTGGCGGGTGAAGTTGTAGTCGGCATCCCCCTGGACTGCCGACCAGCAGACCACCAGGCCGTAGGCGACGAGCACCGCGATGACGGCAAGGAAGCCCCAGGGCACCCGCGAGAGCAGCGAGGGTGCGGCCGGGCGCGCCGAGCCGTGGGCCGGTCGGCGCTGGCTGGAATGAACCGAGTGGATTTGGGGAAGCTGCTGGGCCATGCTAGTCCTCACGGCCGCCGGAATCGTTGGCGATGGCGACCGACTCGCCGGGCGAGCCGGAGATGCGCGCCGGCTTCACCTGGGACGTGCCGGCGGCGCAATCCATGAGCGCCCCCATGACCTCGGCCACCACCGGCGCCGCCGTATCCGACCCGCCGCCGCCCTGCTCCACCACGCAGGCCACGACGTACTTCGGGTCGTTGTAGGGGGCATAGGCCACGAACCAGGCCGTGTCGTTCTGATCCTGCTTCTCGCCGGTGCCGGACTTGCCGGCCGCGTCGATTCCCAGCTCCTCGAACAAGGGCCCCACGGAATGGGACTCCTGCACCATGCCGTGCAGCGCGTCGCGCACGTAGGCCAGATGGGCCTCGGTCACCTCGGGCGTGCGCTCGACGACCGGCTCGTAGGTGACGACCGTCTCGCCCTCGCTGTTGCGCACCTCCTTCAGAAGATGGGGCCGCATGATGCGGCCCGTGGCTACGCCGGCGTAGGCGCAGGCCACCTGCAAAGGAGTCACGAGCACGTCGCCCTGGCCGATGATCATATTGGTGTAGTCGCCGCCGCGGAAGGTGGCCTCGGAGGGCACGTTCTGCCAGCGCTCGGCCTTCCAGGCCGGTGTGGGGATGACGCCCACGGCCTCGCCGCCCAAATCGATGTCGGTCTTCTCGCCGAAGCCGAACTGCCCCAGGTAGTCCTGGAGCGCCGTCTCCGATATCTCGCCGGTGCCGGCGGGCCCGTGGTCGTAGAAAGCCTTGCCGATCTCGTAGAAGACCGTGTCGCAGGAGTTCACGATGCCCCCGTGCAGATCGAGCGTCCCATGGCCGTCGTGCTTCCAGCAGCGCTGCACGTCCCCGGTGCCGAAGCCGTCCCATTTGCCCGTGCAGTTCCACGAGCTGCCCTCCGTGGCGAAGCCGTACTCCAGGCCGGCTAAGGAGGTGAAGGCCTTGAAGGTGGAGGCGGCCATGAACTGGCCGGACACCACGTTGTTGTTCAGGGGGGCGTAGGCACCTTTCTCCTGGTATTTGTCCCACAGCTCCGTGGGAATGGAGCCGGTGAAGTTCGTCGGGTCGAAGGTGGGGAAGCTCGCCATGACGAGCACCGACCCGTCGGTCACGTCGAGTGCCACGACGGCGCCCTTGGAGCCCTTGCCCGTGCCGATGACGCCGCCCGATGGCGCGATGAGCTTGGCCAGGGCCGCGTCGGCCACGTACTGGGCGCGCGCGTCGATGGTGAGGTAGAGGTCGTTGCCCTTGGTGTCCTTGATGTCGCTCATGACCGAGATGCGCCGGCCGTTGGCGTCCACCATGACCTGGCTCTCGCCGTGCTCGCCGGACAAGTACGCGTCGTAGGTGGCCTCCACTCCGGCGCTGCCGATGGTGTCGATGGCGAGCACGTCGCGGCCGGCAGCCTGGTTCTCCAGAGACTCGGGAGTCGCCATGGACGTGTAGCCGAGCACATGGGCCGCGAGCGCCCCGTACGGGTACTCGCGCTGGGAGCGCTCCTCCACGGTGATGCCGGGGAAGGCGTCGGCGTGCTCGGCGATGAAGGCGACGTCGCGCAGGCGGACGTCCTCCCCCACCACGCGCAGGCTCTGGGCGCCGGCGGCGGCATCGTTGATGCGCTGGAGCACCACGTTGGCGGGAAGCCCCAGCACCGTGGAGAGCCGTCGCACGACATCGCGGTTGTCGGCCACCTCCGGGTCGGCCACGACGGTCTGGCTCGGGCGGTTCACCACCAAAGCCTCGCCGTTGGTGTCGTAGATGCAGCCGCGGGGGGCGGGCGTCTTCACCGTGGTGTACAGGTTCTCCTCCGCCGCCTGGGCGTAGGCCTCAGATCCCGCGATCTGCATGGACCACAGCTTCGCCGACAGGGCGCCGAAGATGGCCACGGCCGCCGCCGCCAGACCCGCGAAGCGGCGTCCCAGCTCGTCAGAGGGCTTCTTAGACGCGGCCCCGGGCTCGGAGCTGGACACGGTCACATCGCCCTCGCGGGCGGCCTGGGCCTTGGAACGGCGCTCGAAGGGCGAGCTTCCCACGCCCACGGTGGAAAGCTCCGAGACTCCCTTGGCGCGCCCGACCGAGGGCGTCTCCTTGCGGGCGCGCAGGGCGAGGGCCGCTGCCACGGCCACAATGACGACGACCGCCGCCAGGACGGCGACGATGATAGCTACGAGCACGGCTCCCCCTTCCTAGCGAAGGACCGGCGTCCCGGGTTGGACGCGCGGGCGATCGACCATCACCCGGGCGGCGATCGGATACAGCAAAAGGCCGATGACGCAGTCGTAGAGCATGCAGGGCAGCGTGCGGTAGAGGAAGGCCTCCCCCAAGGGCACGTCGGCGCCGCAGACCACGACGATGAGCCCGTACATCACCTCGACGAGCATGATGCACGCCAGCATGATGGCCACCGGCATGAACAGAGTATCGTTGTTGAGCGCCATGAACAGCCGCGAGGCCAGAAACGTTACCAGCACGAGCACAAAGGCCATCCCTCCCACAGGACCGCCGCCCATGAGGTCGAAGAGAAGGCCCAAAACCAGCGGCATGACCGACCCGGCCGAAGCCGGCGTGGCCACGGCGCGCACGATGCAAAAGGCCACGATGAAGTTGGGCACGGCCTCGAACAGCGTGATGGCCGGCGCCACGGTTATCTGCAGAAGCACGGCGATGACGGCGCCGATGACGCCCGCCACCGTCTCGCGGGAAAGTTCCATCATGCGGCCTCGCCTCCTTCGGTGCCGTCAGAGCGGCCCGCATCGTCGCCGGAGCCGTCGCCGCTGGCACTGTCGTCACCGCTGCCGGCATCGTTGCCGTCGCCGGAATCGCCCGAGCCGGAGCCGGACGCCCCCTCGCCGCCGTCGGCGCTCGTGGGGGCCGTCACGGTGCGGTCGGCGGCGTCGTCGGCCGCGGAGAACACCACGAGCGCCTCCTCCATGAGGCTCACGGTGTCGTTGGGGGCCACGACGATCTTGCGGGTGTCGCTGCCGGCGCTGCCCTCGACGCGCACCACCGTGCCGATGATGAGGCCCCGGGTGTAGCTCCCGCCCAGGCCGCTCGTGAGAACCACGTCACCCACCTGCACGTTCACGTCCGCACCGATGTTCTCCAGATAGAGCAGGCCGTCCATGGAGCCGCGCACGATGCCCTCGGCCCGGCTCGACTGCACCATGGCGGCCGCCCCGGACTGCGGATCGGTGAGCAGGCGCACTCGGCACGAGCCGCCGTCCACGGAGATGACCTGGCCCACGACGCCCGTGGGGCCGAGCACGGTGAGCCCCGTTTCCACGCCGGAGCTCGATCCGACGTCCAGGGTCACCGTCTGGTTCCACGCGTCGGTGGTTCGCCCGATGACGCGGCCGGACACGCCGGTGATCTCGTAGGTGTCGCGCAGGTTCAGAAGGCCGCGCAGCCGCTCGTTCTCGAGGCGCTGCTCCTCGGCGGCGGCCAGCTGCTGCACGAGCTGCTCGTTCTGCTGGCGCAACGTCGCGTAGGTCTCCTCGGTGACGCCGCCCTCGGCCGCCGCGGCGCCGGCGTCGTCCACGGCCTCGGTGAGAGGCGCGCTCGCCCGCTGCAGGGGCACCATGGCGCCCTCCACGGCGGACTGAAGGGAATGCAGGGGGCCTGTGGCACCTTCGGCCTGGTACAAGCCGACGCACACCAGCGAGACCGCCAGCGCGATAATGAGCGAGAGCCGGCCCGCGGAGGCCGGTTCGTGTTGCTGAAAGTTGAGAGCCATAGGAAGCGAAAGACCTACTTCGAGCGCATGAGCGTCTGCTTGAGAGCCGTCGGCGTCTCGAGCACCTTCAGGCAGCCCGACACCACGTTGGTCAGCGCCGTCTCGGACACCCACACGGGAATCTCAAGCTTGTCGGTGAGGTAGCGGTCGAGGCCCGAGAGCAGGCCACCGCCGCCCGTGAGCAGGATGCCGTTCTGGATGATGTCGCTGGCCAGGTCGGGGTTGGTCTTCTTGAAGGTGTCCTTGATGTGCAGCACCATCTCCTCGATGGGGGCCTGAAGCGCCGCGCGCACGTCCTCGGACTGGATGGTGACCTCCTTGGGCTGCTCGGTGTAGACGTCCTGGCCGGAGATGATCATGTCGCGCTCGCGGCCGTCCTCGAAGGGAAGGATGGAGCCGATCTTAATCTTGATGACCTCGGCCGTGCGCTCGCCGATCTTGATGCCGAGCAAATCGCGCAGGTGCATGGCGATGGCCTCGTCGAGCCGGTTGCCGGCCAAACGCAGACTGGAGGACGTCACGATGCCGCCGAGCGAGATGACGGCCACCTCCGTGGTGCCGCCGCCGATGTCGACCACCATGGAACCGGTCGGCTCGGTCACGGGCAGATCGGCGCCCATGGCAGCGGCCATGGGCTCCTCGATGAGGTAGGCCTGGCGGGCCCCCGCCTGAATGGTGGCCTCGAACACGGCGCGCTTCTCCACGGAGGTGGCGCCGCAGGGGATGCACACGACGATGCGGGGCTTGGGCTGCCACGGGTACTTGCGCTCGGCCGCCTTGTTGATGAAGGCCGAGATCATGGCCTCGGTCACATCGTAGTCGGCGATGACGCCGTCTTTGAGCGGGTGCTCGGCGGAGAACGCGTCCGGCGTGTGGTTGATCATGTTCTTGGCCTCATGGCCGACGGCCAGCACGCGCTGAGTGGACTTTTCTATGGCGACAACGGAGGGCTCGTTGATGACGATGCCCTCCCCCGTGATAGCAACAAGGGTATTGGCAGTGCCCAGATCGATGGCCATGTCCGCGGACATCTGGCCGGTCAGGCCCGAAAACCAATCAAGGAATGACATACAGGCAAACCCTTCGGATACGTATAGGTTACAGTCAGCCTTAGATTTTATCACACGGGGCCTAGGGGCTTAGAAACTCCATAGGTGTAAGGGAGTATCTACGGTCATTTTTCCCTGCTTTCCGCCCATCGCTACACAGTTCACTCCTTATGGATGACAAGCTTTGCGTCAAATACAACATTGGGGGTGACCACACCATTTCACATTTTCACTAAGGTATATCAACGCGCATCTTATTGATGACATGCAAACAGAGATGCGTGCTTATACGAGCTGCTTATATAAGGCTCCTCGCATAAGAGAGATCGGGAAAACGAGAGCATCAAGGAGGGTTCATGAACGAACAGGAAAGCAAGTTTTCACGACGCGACTTCTTTAAGGGTGCCGTGGCATCTGGAGTTGCGGCCACAACGGTTGGGTTGATGGCGGCCTGTTCGCCTCAAGCAAAAGGGAAGGGTAACGACACCCCCCTTTCATCTACGGGCGACATTGCTTGGGACGTCGAAACCGACGTGCTTGTCGTTGGCTTTGGCGCAGCAGGCGCTTCCGCAGCTATTGAGGCGAAACGAGGTGGAGCTGAGGTAACTATCGTGGAGACGACCGAGGCCGGCGGTGGCTCGACCGTTCTCTGCGGAGGCTTTATTTATCTGGGAGGCACTCCCCTGCAAGAGCAACTCGGCGTGAAGGACAGCGTTGAAGAAACACTTAAGTATATGACTGCAGCTGCTGGCCCCTATGCCAACCAGGAAGCATTGAAGATTTACTGCGAGAACGGCCCCGATACGTATCAATTCTGCATTGATTGCGGCATAAAATTTGGCGAGAATCTCGACCTCAACCACGGCGTTAGCGGTCGCGCGGGCATTGGCCTCGCGTATTCAGGCAATGAGCTTCAGGCGCCTTATCGCGATATCGCCGTGCCTGCACCGCGAGGACACTCTACCGGAGATGCTTGCGGCAAGGGCATCTTCGAACCGATGAAGAAAACGGTTGAAGCCGAGGGAATTCAGGTTGTTTACGGCGCCAATGCGGAAAGACTTATCCGCGACGAGACCGGTCGGGTTATCGGCGCAGAAGTTACCTGCGACGGAAAGCAGCAGTATTTTCGTGCAGCCAAAGCCGTAATCCTTGCTGGCGGCGGCTTCACGATGAATAGGGACATGATCGATGCCAACAATCGTTTCACCACTCCCTTCGGTGGCCCTATCGGAAATCCAAACGAACTTGGTACTTGCATCAAAATGGGACAAGAGGTGGGCGCTGACTTGTTCGGCATGTCCCAGATTTGCTATACCTGCTTTATTTATGGCACTGACACCAGCACTGCAAAAGCCATCCTCGTTGATAAGACGGGGCGCCGCATCATCTCGGAAACCTCATATGGCAGCTGGGTCGGCGAGGCGCTTATGGCCAACGGACCTGAAGCGTACCTGGTTTTTGACAGCGCGCTTAAGGGCTCATTTGACGGCTCTGGCGATTCCCCCGAATTCGAAGCCGGTGCCATCGCTGGGGCTACCGAATTCGAAGCCGGCACCATCACCGAGCTTGCAGAGCAACTCGGTATCGATCCGCTGAGCCTTGAAAACACTGTCGCGCTGTACAACACCTTCGCAGAGCAGGGCGAGGATGGCCAGTTCGGCAAAGAGCCCGAGTATCTTGCGCCAATTGCGACTCCCCCCTTCTACGCTCGCCCCTACAGATCTGAAAGTGCTTTCTACACCTCTGAGGGCGGTCTTAAAACTGATGTGGAATCTCACGTCATTAGCGTGTCGGGCGACGTCATTCCTGGTCTCTACGCCGCAGGTCGATGCAGCAGCCTGATTTACGGCCACTACATGGGCAGCGGCACCTCTATCGCCGACTGCATCACCTTCGGCCGCATTGCTGGCCAGAACGCCGCAGCAGAAACGGCTTAATCACGCAGTAAAAGAGGGCGCGATCCTTTCCCTCCCCCTCTATCGCGCCCTCTTTTACCTAACGCAGTCAGTATGCTAAACTTTCTTGTCTATGCGACCGCAAGATATTAGTGAAGGATAATCGTGTGATAGTTGAGCCCGATCGACGACTGCGTATGCTGGCCTCTGTTACAACCCTTGCTGCTCTCTTGCTTTGGAACTGGAGGCAAGCAAGTTTTTATCATTGGTTTGGCTCAGATGCAAACGACGAACTCATCTTGGCGTTCAAATGTATTTGGAATTTCTCTACAGGTCTCACACTGATCGCCGGATTCTTTGTTCTGCGAAAAGAGTGCATTAACAAACTCTTTCCCGTTCTTCTCATCTTCCTGACAACGGTTGGTCTTATGACCGCATTATTTAGTTGCAGCTTTACTCCAATGCCGTCATCGGGCATTTCCTTGGTCTCTCTCGTCATCGGACTCTATTACGGAGCCGGTTTTCTTTTATGGCTGTCTCTCGCAGAGTCGCGCTCCTTTGCTAATGCCATATTCGAAACATCAGCAGCACTTGTCATCGCATCGCTGGGATACTTTGTCTTGAGGGGGACCGGCGCGTGGAATTCACCATTCACGCTTCTCGCTCTCGTTTCTATCGTAAGCACGGGTTTTTTCTTCAAGCGCAAGTTCTCTTCTTTAGAAGCAGAAGCCCATCCCCTCTTTAAAGAAGCCTTCGATCAGAAAACCCTCTGTACGCTTGTTCTTGTTTTTTCTCTCTCGCTCGTTGCGCAAATCAACTACGTTGCACAAGCAAATACGGACAGTAGGGCAATCGGAATGTTGCTTGTGGGATCGATTCTGGCCCTTGTTTCTCGTCTGCCTAAGTCCGCGAAGTCCCCTGTGGTTATCTTTACGGCAGTAGCAATTACCCTGTGCTTGTCTCTTTTCGCTACCGCCGTCCTCACGCAAGGCTCAATGGTTATAGCTGAGTCTGCGGCAATGATGGCCTTCTGGACTGTTTTCATCCTCCTTCTTTCGCTATCAGCTACCCCCCCCCGGACCGATTACCAGCCTATATTTCACCCTCAAAGGCCTCGCTGTATCTTTCCGCTTTTTTCTTCGCGATCGGTACAGGCAGAGTCATTTTCCACTACACCGCGTTCATCGACAGCGAAATGCGCTCGACCATCGCAGCCCTCGTGCTTGCTTTAACACTTGCAGTAGCTTTTTACTTCATAGGCTTGACGTCAAAACAGTCCCAGGCCAAGACCTCTGAAAAACGCACTGCCGAAGAAGAGCATCTCGAAGCGTTCAGCAAAGCTTTCAGATTAACAAAACGTGAGACAGAAGTGATGGTTTTGCTTGTTCAGGGACGCTCTGTCAACCGTATTGCAGAGCAGCTCGTTGTTTCTCCCAATACCGTGAAGACTCATCGAAATCGACTATACGCGAAATTGGACGTTCATGACCGGCAGGAACTCCTTGATAAATACCTCATCGAAAAGCCCAAGCAGGCGTAGATGAACGATCGCGAGCGCGCACATGCTCTAGCCATTAGCGAATCAGCAAACTCCTCTTCTTAACGAATCCATTAATTCATTTTGCATGTAGGCATTCAACTGTCCCCGCTCTAATGCACGCTGCAGGACAGACACGGATCGTAGGCGCGGACGAGCTTCTCCACCTCCAGGGTGATGAGGTCGGTGTCGTAGCCGCCGGCGGCCATCTTCTCGGCGAGCTGGCGCATGTCCGCTTCCAAGTTCGCGATGTTCTGAGCCGTGGGCGTCATAATGGAGGCGCGCCGCACGCGACCGCCCTCGTCGATATCAAGGATATGGAACAGGGCGCCACGCGGAGCCTCGGTAAAGCCCACGCCGCGACCAGCGCGCACGTCGAATTTCACAGGCTCGCTTCCACCCTCGAACTCATTGGCCGCAAGACGGCGGCAGAGAGCCGCGCAGCGGTCGAGCACGTCCACCAGCTCCACCGCCTGAGCGATGTTGTTGGCGAAGGGGTTGTACTCGGGGGGGCGCAGCCCCGCCTTGGCGGCGGCGTAGCGCGCGTCCTTGGAAAGCGCGTCCCAGCTGGCGTTCACGCGGGCCAGGGCCGCCGTCATGTAGGGATGCCCCGTGCGGCGCGCCCGGGCGAGGAAGGCGGCAGAGTGCCCCACCGGGTACTCCTCGATCTCCTCTTCCACGTCCTGGGCACTGAAATCGTAGCCGGCGCGAACGAAGCGCAGGGTGTCGGAGGTGCACACCGGGTAAGCATCAGGCGCCACCATGGCGAGCAGGTCGCCCTCCGTCTGCACATCCACGGTGTCGAAGTCGCGGAACAGATCGACGCTGGCTAAGGCGAACTCGCGCGTGGCATCCATGGCCTCGGCCAGACGCAGGTACTCGTCGGCGGAGATCTCGTGGGTGAACCCGCCCACCACCGCCGTGATGGGATGGATGGACCGGCCGCCCACCAGGGTGCACAGCTCGTTGCCCAGCGCCTTCAGCCCCAATGCGCGCTCGAACAGCTCCGGGTTACCCTCGGCCAACGGGAACACCGACTTGTGGCCCAAGAAGTCCGGAGCGGCGAACACGAACAGGTGCGTGCCGTGGTTCTGCAGGTAGGAGCCGTAGAGCAGAAGCTCGCGCAGGGCCTCGGTGCGGTCGGTCACTTCCACACCGAAGACCTGCTCGATGGCGCGCAGGTCGGTGACGACGTGGCTCGACGAGCAGATGCCGCAGACGCGGGAAGCGATGTAGGGCACCTCTTCGAAGGAGCGGCCCCGCACCATGGATTCGAACAGGCGCGCCGGCTCCACCACGGCCATCTCGCAGGTCGTGACCTGGCCGTCCTCGATAACGAGGCGGATGTCGCCGTGGCCCTCGACGCGGGCGATGTGGTCGACGGAAATCTCGGTGGCGGCCATGAGGTTACTCCTCCCCTTGCGCGGCGTTTATCGCCACGGCGTTGAACATCTCCAGGGCGTCGTTGAAGCGCGCGACCTCAAGGCCGCGCTTTCCCACGACGTAGCGGGCGGCCTCCACGTTGGAATCGGGAGAGAGCCCCGCGCAGCCGTTGCAGGGACGGCCCAGCGCCGGGCACTTCGCCCCGCAGCCGGCCCGGGTCACGAGTCCCAGGCACATGACGCCCTGCTTGTAGAAGCACCCCTTCTCGTTGCGGGAGCACTCGCCACACAAAGCCGAGGTGGCCGGCAGCCGGTTGCTTCCATAGAGAACGCCGTCGAGCACGCGCACGAACTCGAAGGGGTCAATCGGGCAGCAGCGCACCTCTGCGTCCACGTCGATAACGTCCGACACGGGCCGCGGCGCCAACAGGTCGCCGCAGGCATCGGGCGCCGCATCGCCGTAGACGGCCTCCACATGACCCGCCAGATCGCCTGAGGCCATGCCGGGAATGCCGCCGGTGACGGCGCACGATCCGATGGCGATCACGCTCCCCGCGCGCTCGCGGGCGCGGCGTACCGTCTCGGCCGCCTCCTCGGTGGTGACGGCCCCCTCGATGACGGCCACGTCGAACTCGTCGGGCATCGGCACCGAGCTTGTCAGCTGCCAGTATCCCAGATCGATCTGGCCGAGCACGTCCATGAGGTGGCGCTCGATGTTCGTGATGTTGATCTGGCAGCCGAAGCAGCTGGCCAGGCCGATAACGACCACGCGGGGAGCACGGCGCTCGGCGGTCGGTGACAGGTTCTCGCTCATTTACATCGACCCCTGAATGTTCTTGGCTTCCCAATAGTTGAAGACGGGCCCGTCGATACAGCAGTACTGATGGCCCACCTGGCAGTGCCCGCACTTGCCCACGCCGCACTTCATGTGGCGCTCGAAGCTCATGTAGATACGATCGTAGGGGATGTCCTTCTTGCGCATCTCCTGCACGACGAACCGGTACATGATCGGCGGCCCGCAAAGGGCGCCGAAGGTGTTCGTCGGGTCGATCTCCAAGTGCTCGAACGGCTTGGTGACCAGCCCCACTTCCCCATCCCACGTATCGTCGGGATGATCCACGGTCAGGTGCAGCTCGAAATCCTTGCGGTGCTTCCACATCTCGAACTGGTTGCGGAACATGACCTCGGAGGGATTCTTGGAACCGTAGATGATCGTGACCTTTCCGAACTCGCTGCGCTCGTCGTGGATGTTGTTGATGAGCGAGCGCAGAGGCGCGATGCCCAGGCCGCCCGCCACCAAAAGCACGTCGTGGCCGCGCATCTCGTCGATGGGGAACCCGCGGCCGAAGGGCCCGCGGATGCCGACGATCTCGCCGCACTGCATCTGGTGCAGCCTCTCGGTGAAGCGTCCCGTGCGGCGGACGCACAGCTCGATGAAGCCCTGCTTGGTGGGCGACGACGAGATGGAGATGGGCGCCTCCCCCACGCCGAAGATGGACAGCTCCACGAACTGTCCCGGCTCCTGGCGGAAGGCCTCGCGGATGCGCTCGTCCACGAAGCGGAACTCGAAGAGCTTCTCAGTGGGCGTGAGCTCGGTGATGGAGGTGATGCGCGCCGGCCACGGACGGTAGGGGTTCGCGTGCATGAGCTCGGCGCCGGTGGCCTCGCGCCCGGCGTCGCGGAAGGGATGCACGGCCACGATGTTGTCGTTCGCCATGGCTCTTAGGCCCCCTTTCGGTCGAAGAACTTCAGCACCTCGATGGGGCTGATGTCGACTTTGCAGGCGGAAACGCAGCGGCCGCAGCCCACGCAGAGGTTGCGGTCGTGCTTGGCCAGAAAGCCGTTGAGCTTGTGGTACATGCGGTGCCGCACGCGGGAGGCCGGCGTGGGCCGGAAGTTGTGACCGCCGGCCACCATGGCGAACTGCGGCGAGGTGCAGGCGTCCCACACGCGCTCGCGGCGCCCCGTGGCCGCGCCCGGATCCAGCGTGTCGCGGATATCGAAGCAGTAGCAGGTGGGGCATACGTTCGCGCAGGCGTTGCAGGAAAGGCAGCGGCCGCCCAGCTCCTCCCAGAACTCGTCCTCGTGGAAGGCGTCCATGAGCATGGGGATCTCCTGGATATCGGGGATGTCCCGGTTGAAGGCCTCCTGGCGCGCGCGGGTGGCGGCGCGAAACGCGATGCGGTCCTCGTCGGTGGCCTCACGGACATCGCAGGCCGCCTCCAAGATGTTCGCCGCCACGACGCTGCCGATGGAAACGAGGTAGCGGCCGCCGATGTTCGTGAGGAACAGGTCGTAGGCGGCCCGTGCCTCCTCGGCGTCCATGAGGTTGCAGAAGCAGTTCGCCGACGGCATGCAGGCGACGCCGACGATGAGCGTGGCGGCGGCATGGGCCGCGTAGTAGGGATCGGGATAGCGCGGGTCGTTGAAGACGCTGCTCAAGTTCTGCAGGCCGTTGATGTCGCAGGCGTGCACGCCGAAGAGCACCCGGGGGCGCACCTCATCGGTGTAATCGGTCACCTCGTTATTCTCGGCATCGAACTCGAAGAGGGTCTCTTTGGCCGGCAGGAGGTACTTCTTGGGAGAGGCGATGGTCGTGGGGTAGTCCAGCGCGATCTCGTCGAAGGAATCGACGGCGGAGAACACGTACTTGTCCCCCCGCTTGACCGGCGCCACCACCTCGTAGCGCTCCATGAAGGCGGCGACGAGCGCCGGCGCCTCCGTCTCGTCAATGACGCGATACAGCATAGGCGATTCTGTTCCTTACGTCCTGCGCGCGCAACGGTTCGCGCAACGGTTCCGTCTCCTTCCATAGTAACGGCTCTTCCGCCGCCCCACTCCCTCGCGCAGGCCGATGGCCCAGAAAAACCAGACAGAGACGCAAAAAGCCCCGCTGCGCCAACCATCGGCGCAGCGGGGCCTCACGGAATCAACCAGCGAGTTTAGGCAAAGAAGATCCCGATCTCGCGCTCGGCGGACTCAGGGCTGTCGGAGCCGTGGATCACGTTCTCGTCCATGATGAGGCCGAAATCGCCGCGGATGGTGCCCGGGGCCGCCTCGGCCGGGTTGGTGGCGCCCATGAGCGAACGGCACTTGGCCACGGCGCCCTCGCCGGAGACGACCATCTTCACCACGGGGCCGGAGGTGATGTACGCGATCAGCCCGTCGTAGAAGGGCTTGCCCTCGTGCTCGGCGTAGTTCGCCTTCGCCTGCTCGGGGGTGACCATGCCCAGCTCCATGCGCTCGATGGTGAGGCCGGCGCGCTCGAAGCGGTTGATGATCTCGCCGATGTGCCCGTTGCGCACGCCGTCGGGCTTGATCATGGAGTAGGTCTGCTGGATAGCCATGGAATTCCTTTCGTTGTAAGGGTCTTGCTTGCAGACGGCCCGCAAGGCGCGGGCCGGGTTTGCTGAAATCGGAAAACGGCCCGATGCGCTTTAGGCCTGGCTCGGGAAGTACAGCTCCACGTTGCTGACCTTCCACGTGATGCCGTCGCGCACCATGGAGATGCGGTACTGCACGGACCCGCCCTCCTCGGTTTTGGCCGTGGCGTACACCGTGGACTCGGTCATGGAGCGACTCACGCCGTCGATGGTCACGTTGGAATCGGTCACCACCGGATCGAGCATGGCCGGGATGGCATCTTTGTCCACATCGGCGGAGAACACCTTGTCGGCGGCGCCGGACGGGTCGCTGAACAGCTCCTGGGTCACCGTCTGCACCGTGGGGTAGCCGTAGCCCTGGGTATAGGCGAACACGCCGGCCGCGGCGGCCAGCACGATGACGATGACGAAGAACAGCAGGATCTTCAAACCCACGTTGCGGCGCTTGCGATCCTGCTTGGCCAAACCGCGCGACCACTGCTCGAGCTCGGCGTCGGTGGCCGTGAAGAACCGGTCGTTGTCGACGTTCTCGTAGGCGCCCACGTAGCCGGGGAAGCTCGCCGGGTCGGCCTCGTAGGTGCCCTCGTCGTAATAGAAGGCCTCGGAGACGTCGCCGCCCTCGTAGGCGCCCTCGTCGTAGACGCTCGTGCCGTCGGCGGCCACGTCGAGCCCGGACATGTCGGCCAGCTGCAGCACCTGGGTGGCCTGGTTCTGCTCGGACGTTCCCTGGGCCACGGCCCCCACGGCGCGCTGGTAGTCGACGCTGGCCGAATCGGACAGGTAGTACGTCTTGTCGGCGATGGCCTCCTCAAAGGCATGCACCGCCTTCTCCATCTGGCCGCAGGCCACGTAGGCCTGCCCCAGGCTCGCCTGCAGCTTGTTGCGCGTGGCCGGCTGCATGTCGAACTGCAGGGCGCTCTCGTAGGAGGCCACGGCGTCGGCCGGGCGGTTCAGAGCCATGAAGCAGACGCCCAGGTTCAAAAGCGCCTTGGTGGGGTCGGGGTTCGACTCGTCCAGAGCGGCCTCGCGGAAGGCCACGCCGGCTTCGGCGGACTTGCCGAGCTTCATGAGCGCGTTGCCCATGCCCATGTAGGACTTGTAGGGAGTGGGGTTGGTCGTGTCGGCCACCGACTTCTCGAAGCAGTTGATGGCGTTCGTGTAGTCGCGCAGCGACGCGTAGGCCATGCCGAGGTTGCACTCCACCGTCGCCAGCGCCCGATAGGCCGTATCGGCCGTGGCCTGGCTGTAGGCCTGAATGGCCTCGCGCGGGTTCTTCAGCTTCACCAGACAGTTGCCGATCTGGTGGTAGAGAAGGCCCATTTCCCCGGGAGTGAGCGGGAAGTTCGTGTCCTGCAAGCATTCCGTGAAAGCCATCAGCGCGCCGCGGTAGTCACGCAGGCGGTAGCGCTCATTTGCTCGATCGAATAACTCGTTGTTCATAGACTTCCTTCACTCGACATTCGGGGCGGCCGCTTAGGCGGCGCGGCAGTGAGGTGAGACGGCTCGGACGGCGGGCGCCGACCCCTCTCGCGGGGCGGTACTTACTCGGCGGCGTTCTCGATGACGACGGACTCGATGACATCGCCGGCGCGCAGCTGGCCGATGACGTCCTTACCCTCGATGGTCTGGCCGAACACGGTATAGCCGGAGTCCAGGTTGTGCTGGGGGCCCAGGCACAGGTAGAACTGCGAGCCGGCGGAGTTGGGATCCATGGAGCGGGCCATGGCGAGCGCGCCGTCCTCATGGGAGTTGTTCGGGTTGGTGGTGAACTCCTCCTTGATGGAGTAGCCCGGGTTGCCGGTGCCGAAGGGGGCCAGGCCCGGGGCGCGGCCGGCGGCCACCTGCTCGGGGGTCGCCTCGCGGGTGTTGGGGCAGCCGCCCTGGATGACGAAGCCGGGCACGTAGCGATGGAATTTCAGGCCGTCGTAGAAGCCCTTCTGCGCCAGCTCCACGAAGTTGCCGACGTGGATGGGGGCGTCGTTGCCCGCCAGCTGCACGCGGATCGTGCCCTTGGAGGTGTTGATGACGGCAATCTCCTCGCCGGTGGGCTGATATTCCGGGGTGTAGAGAGCCATGGGGCTCCTCCTTTGTTCTCGGCGACGCGGGCGGCCGGCGCTTGGGGGCGCTACGGGCGCGAATGCGTCTCATTGCATACGGGGAATGATTCTAGCAGGTTAGGAGCCGGACCGCTCGAAAATGCTAACCACTTCCACATGGTAGGTCTGCGGAAAGAGGTCGACGGGGGTGGCGCGGATGAGACGGTAGCCCTCCTGCTCGAAACGGGCCGCGTCGCGGGCCCAGGTGGACGCGTCGCAGCTGACGTAGGCCACGCGCCGCGGCGAGGCGGCGGCGATGGAGGCCACCACCCCCTCGGCGAGCCCCGCGCGCGGCGGATCCACCACGAACGCGTCCAACTCCCCCAGCTCGGGAAGCTCCCGGGCGGCATCCCCGCCGATAATGTCGATGTCGGCGCCGGCGCGCTCGGCGTTGCGGCGCAGATCGCGCACGGAGCTGCCCGCCGACTCCACGGCCACCACCTCGGCCCCGGCCCGGGCGAGCGGCAGCGTGAAGGTGCCGGCGCCGGCGTAGAGGTCGGCCACGTAGTCGCCGGCCTCCACTTCCAAACCCGCGAGCACCAGCTCGACGAGCTTCTCGGCCTGAGCCGTGTTCACCTGGGCGAAGGAGGGCGCGCTCAGAAGGAGGCGACTTTCCGCCACTTCCTCCTCCCAGCAGCCCTTGCCGGAGATGGCCTCCACCTTCTTCACCTTGCGGGCGCGCCCGGGGTCGGCCACGACGCGGACGACGGAGGTGTTCTTCAGCGCGCTGGCGAGGGTTTTGGCCGCCGCGGCCCGCGGGAAGGGACCCGGGGTCGTCCACAGGGCGATCTCCACATCACGGGTGCGCAGGCTGCCGCGCACCCCCACGCGGAACAGGCCCAGGTCGCTGCCGCCGGAGAGGTAGCGTAGCGCGCCCCTAAGCGCCTTGGGGGCACCTTCGATGTTCCGGTGGGCCAAGGGGCACGCGTCCAGCGAGACGACGTCGGCGCCCCCTTCGGGACGCATGCCCAAGATGAGGCGACCGGCACCGTCGGCGCCGCAGGACAGCTCCAGCTTGTTGCGGTAGCCCCACTGGCGTTTCGAGGGCACGCAGGAACCGACAAGGGCCTCGGCGCGGGCCGCGTCCATATGGGCCGTGCGCACTAGAGCGTCCACCACGTTCGCCCGTTTGGCGACAAGCTGAGCCTCGTAGGCGAGGGGCGCCCAGGGACATCCCCCGCAGCCCGCCGCGCACGGGGGCGCCACGCGGTCGGGCGAGGCCTCAAGGATCTCGGCCGCACGCCCGCGGGCGAAGCGGGGCTTCTCCTCGGTCAGCTCCACGCGGGCGACATCGCCCGGCACGGCCCCTTCCACGAACACAGTCTTGCCGTCAGACAGGTGCCCCACGGCCGCCGACCCGAAGCTCATGCGCTCGATGGGCACCACCTCGCCGGGCGCGCCCGAGGCGCACGGGGCCGAAGCGGGAGCCGTCGCGACCTCAGGGGCCGCCGCGTCCTGAGCCTTCGCCGTGTCGACGGAGCGGTCGGACGCGGCGTTATCGTTCCTGGTGGACGTATCGATCACTGGGGGCTCCTGTTCCGTTCTCGTTCCATCTGAGGGGTATTTTACGGATTTGCCGTCCGTGGCGGCGCAATTGCCCTATAATAGCGCAGCACCCGCCTGTCGGGACCCTGAATTCGTGCCCTCGTAGCTCAGGGGATAGAGCACTTGCCTCCGGAGCAAGGTGCCGCAGGTTCGAATCCTGTCGAGGGCACCACCTTCAAAGCGCAAGCCCCGCCCCCGCGGGGCTTTTTCATTGCCCTACCGCTGGCCCACAACGACGGTGAGGGCGTCGGGGACGCAGTCGATGAGGAAGTGCGTGCCGTGAACCGGCTCCCCGTCCATCTGGGCCGGCGGCTCCTCCTCGAAGTCGAGCACGAGGGAGGACGCTCGCCGGAAATGGATGTGGTCGCTTCCCGTGTGCTTGCCGCCCCGGGCGCGCAGAAGGAGCGCCAGCGCCCGCATGGACGAAAGCTCCGGCGTGGCCCAGCAGATGTCGAGCAGCCCGTCGTCGAGGCGCGCCTTGGGCGTGATGCGGAAGTGGCCACCGTAGGTGGGCCCCACCTGTACGGCTACCAGATAGGCATCGTCCCATTCCGGATGAGGGGCGCATCCCGGCTCCGCCCCCAGGACATCCATCTTGAAGGAAAACACCTGCAAGTGGTGGAACAGCTGATCGACGGCACTTTCCAAATAGAGCATGGTGCCGGCGCGGCCGGACTTCTGGCGACGGTCCATGGTGTCAAGCGCGATAGCGGCGTCCAAACCGAAGGAGAGCGTCTCGGCGAAGTAGCGGCCGTTGACGCGCCCCACGTCGGCCCGCACCGTTTGAAAGCGCAGAATTTCGGTGACCGCCGTGGGGACGGAGTAGGCCATGCCCAACGTCTCGGCGTAATCGTTGCCGGAGCCCACGGGGATGACGGCCAGGACCGGGCGATCCTGGGGGGCGCGGGCCATAAGGCCGTTCACCACCTCGTTCACCAGGCCGTCGCCGCCGAGCGCGATGACGCAACCCACGTCGGGGCCCAGCTCGCGAGCCAGCGACTCCCCGTGGCCGGCCCAGGCCGTGGTAAGCATTTCGAAACGCCCGTCGCCCACGCGCTCGCGCAGAAGCCGCGCCGCCTCGGAGGCGGCCACGGCCCCCCGCCCGCTCTTCGACACGGGATTTGCGATGAGGACGATGCGCCCCTCTTCTATGGAAGGAACCACGACTTGCCTCCTAACCAAGCAGCCGACGCAACGCCGACCTGCGATTTCCCTCATTCTAGCACCGAGTACCGTGTCCCTCACCTACCAAGTCGCGCTGTTCGCAACTCGTTTTCGAAACGGAGGGGTCGCCCGCTCGCTACTCGAGAACGGCGCCGGTGTCGCCGTCGAGGAAGATCTTGCGCGTCACGAAGTTGTACACCATGACGATGGCCGTGGCAACGATCTTCACGATGAGGTAGCTCACGCCCAGAACCGACGAGCCGAGCCACATGAGCAGATCGTTCACTCCCAGGCCGATCACGGAGAGCACCACGAAGATGACGAACTCGCGCCGGCGCGAGAGCCCCTGCTTGTGCGTGAACACGTAGCGCATGGAGGCCAGGTAGTTGAAGACGACCGACACCGTGAAGGAGATGGTGGCGCTGATGAGGTAGTTCACGCCGGCCAGCTCTGTGAGCGCCACCATGAGGCCATAGTCGATGACGAAGGCGATAACGCCCACCACGCCGAACTTCATGAACTGCTGGACGAGCTTTCCCATCGTATTCTCCCTGAGGCCTTTCATAAAGAAACCCCGCTCGCAAGCGGGGTTCAGCGATTCTCAAGTGGTGCCCCCAACGGGAATCGAACCCGTATTTCAGCCTTGAAAGGGCCGCGTCCTAACCGTTAGACTATGGGGACCGCTTAAAACAGCTTGCATAGTATGGCAGAGTGCACCGCACTTTGCAAGGACGTCGTTCGCTTTTTCTCGGCGACGGCCCTAGCGCTCGGCATCCGCCTCCATCACCCGGTACACGCTCATCTCCCACTGGCGCCGGTGCGACTTCGCCACGGTGTCCAGGATGAGGCCGGCCGTCCAGGAGAGCGCCGCCACGATCATGAGCGCCACGGCGAGCACCGCCGAGGGGAGCTTCGCCACGTAGCCGGTGCCGAGGTACTCCGCCACCACCGGCAGCCCGAAGCACAGCCCCACCACGGCGAGCGCCAGGCCGAGCCATCCGAAGAAGGCCATGGGGCGGTAGTCGCGGAACAGGCTCGCGATGGCCGCGAGCACGAGCATGCCGTCGGAGAAGGTGGACAGCTTGCTCTCCGAGCCCTCGGGCCGGTCGCGGTAGTCGATGGGCACGTCGGCCACCCGCCAGCGGCGGTCCACGGCCCAGATGGAGATCTCGGTCTCGATCTGGAAGCCGCCGCTCATGACGGGCATCGTCTTCACGAAGGCGCGGGTGAAGGCGCGGTAGCCGGTCATGACGTCCTCGAAGGCGTAGCCGTAGATGACGCGGATGAGCCGGCGCACGAGGTTGTTGCCGAAGTTGTGGAAGGGCCGCTCGTTCTCCTTGCCGTAGGCGCCGTTGGAGATGCGGTCGCCCACGGTCATGTCCGCCTCGTCGGCCGCCAGGGGCGCGATGAGGTCGCCGGCGGCCTCGGCCGGGTAGGTGTCGTCGCCGTCGACCATGAGGTAGTACTCGGCGTCGACGTCGCGGAACATGCTCCGCACCACGTTGCCCTTGCCCTGGCGGGACTCCCGGCGCACCACAGCTCCCGCCGCCGCGGCGATGTCCGCGGTGCCGTCGGTGGAGTTGTTGTCGTAGACGTAGATCGTGGCCTCGGGCAGCGCCGCGCGGAAGTCGGCCACCACGCGGGCGATGGTGGGCGCCTCGTTGTAGCACGGGACGAGCACGGCCACCCCCTCGCCGCGCCGGGCCGCATCCACGGCGGCCGCCGTGGCCTCAGCGTTGGAAACTGTCGCTATATCGGTCATGGGAAGACAAACCTCCTGTCCATTGTTGACCGCGTCCATTATCTTAAATGAACGCGGGGGCGCGGAAAATCCCCCGAGAAAAACTTTGACCGAATCGGCGAAAAGCTCCTGCGGCCCATAAGCGGATTTTCTGGCATCTTGGCGGGCTTGCCGCCGACGCGGGGCCGATGCGGGGAAAATAGGCTATGATAGCTTCCATGAACACACCTGCACTGAAATCGACGGAGCCCTCGGCTCCGATCGCCCCCGACGCCCCCGCCCAGACGCTCGCCGTCCCGGCCGAGCCCTCGCCCTCCCCCCTCGCCGCGGGCGCCCAAGGCGCCACGGCCGAGGAGGCCGCCGCCCATCCGCTCATCTTAGTGGTGCACGCCTCGGTGGGCTCGGGCCATCGCTCGGCGGCCAACGCCATCGCCGAGGCCCTGGAAGAGGCCGGCGAGGCCGCCCGCGCTGCCGGGGACGACAACTCGCTGGAAGCGCGCTCGGAAGTGCGCGTCCTCGACATCCTCGATTTCGGGCGCATCGTGTTCGACGGCGACAAGACCGCCTCCATGTTCACCGGCTGGACGCGCCCCTTCTACGACCTCACCTGGCGCTACACCCTCACCGGGCGCCTTCTGTGGGGCGGCGGCACCATTTGGGCGCGCCTCATGTACCCGAAGTTCACCGAGTACGTGCGCCGCCTGCGGCCGGCGGCCATCGTCGCCACCCACATCACCGCCGCCAACGTGGCCGTGAGCGCTCGCATGATCACGGGCCAGAGCTTCCCCATCGTCTGCGTGCCCACCGACTACGAGGCCGAGGGGCTGTGGCCCCATCTGCACACCGACCTGTTCTGCGTCGCCAACGAGTCCATGGCCGAGACGCTGCGCCCGCGGCGCGTGCCCGAGGACCGCATCCTCATCACCGGCATCCCCGCCAGCCCCGCCTTCTCGCGAACCTACGACCGCGCTAAGGCCCGCGAGGCCTTCGGACTGCCGCAGGACAAACAGGTGGTGCTGGCGCTCGCCGGCGCGAAGCTCCCCCAGCCCTATGTGCACTTCCGTGCCGCCATCGGGGAGATGCTCCCCTTCATGCACGCGATGCCCTCGATGCAGCTGGTGATCGTCGCCGGGGCCGACGAGGACTACGAGCGCGAGCTGCGGCGCCAGGTGGCTGAATACGGCCTGGCCAACGTCACGGTGCTCGGCTACGTGAACGCCATGGCCGAGCTCATGGAGGCCGCCGACGTGGTCATCTGCAAGCCGGGAGGCCTCACGGTGACTGAGTGTTTATGCGCCCATGCACCCATGATCCTCTTGGGCCGCGCCTACGGCCAGGAGAAGGCCAACGTGCGCATGCTCACCGCCGCCGGCGCCGCCATGGCCGCCACCACGCCTCGCGAGCTCTTGGACACCCTGCGCCACATCAGCGACCACTCCGCGAGCGCCCACGCCATGCTGATGAACGCCTCCATCCTGCGGCGCCCCAACGCCGCCGAGGACATCGCCCGGGCCACCTTCGCCCTCATCCGGCGCGAGCCGCCGCGGGACGCGAAGCTGCGGGCCAAGCACTTCCTGCACTTCTACTGGGGCAAGAAGCCGGCCCACGTCCGCTAGGACCCCCAACCGCTACCGTCACGATCCGAACCACGAAAGAGAGTTTCATGACCACCTTTGCCGAACTCGGCCTTTCCGACGCCGTCCTTGCCGCCGTCGATCATCTCGGCTACACCGAGCCGACCCCCGTTCAAGCCCAGGCCATCCCGCTCGTCCTCCAAGGCCGCGACATCATCGCCGCCGCCAAAACCGGCACGGGCAAAACGGCCGCCTTCTCGCTGCCGAGCCTGGACATCCTCGCCCGCGCCGAGCGCAAGAAGGCACCGGCCATGCTCGTCATCACCCCCACGCGAGAGCTGGCCATGCAGATTCAGGAAGTCTGCCAAACCATCGCCCGCACCCGCGGCCTGCGCGTCGCCAATGTGGTGGGCGGCGTGAAAATCGAGCCGCAGATCGACCGCCTCGCGCGCGGCGTGGACGTGCTCATCGCCACGCCGGGGCGCCTCATCGACCTCATGAACCAGAAGGCCGTCGACCTCTCGCAGGTTCAAGTGCTCGTGCTGGACGAGGCCGACCGCATGCTCGACATGGGATTTCTCCCCTCGGTTCGCCGTATCGTGGAGGCGACGCCGAAAAGCCGCCAGACGCTTCTGTTCTCGGCCACCATCGACAAGGGCGTCCTCGACCAGGTGGACGCCATGCTGAATGATCCGGCCATTGTGCAGATCGCCGCGAAGGGCGAGACGGCCGATACCGTGGAACAGTACATCGCGCACGTGCCCCACACCCTGAAGCCCGACCTTCTGGCGGCACTTTTGAAGGAGCGGGGGCACAAGCGCGTCATCGTCTTCGCCCGCACGCGCCATCGGGCCGATGCTGCCTGCCGCAAGCTGAAGCGAGCCGGCTACCACGCCGAGGCCATCCATTCCGACCGCTCCCAGAACCAGCGCAAGCGCGCCCTGGACAACTTCGCCTCCGGCGAGACCGACATCCTCGTGGCCACCGACGTGCTGGCCCGCGGCATCGACGTCGACGAAGTGTCCTATGTGGTGAACTACGACGTGCCCACCCAGGCCGAGGACTACGTGCACCGCATCGGCCGCACGGGCCGCGCCGGAGCCGAGGGCTTCGCGATCACCTTCGTCAGCCCCGAGAACAAAGACGAGCTGGCGGCCATCGAGAAGCTCATCAAGCGCGACATCCCCGAGATCGAGATCGCGGGCTTCAACTTGGAAGAGGCCGCCGAGGCCGCAGCCGAGCGCGCCACGCGGGCCAATGCCCGACGCGACCCCGAGCTGGCAGCGGCCGCCCGCGAGCTCGCCAAGAAGGAGAAGCGCCGCGCCAAGGAGAAGGAGCGTGCCGAGCAGGCTGCCGCCGAGTCGCGCCAGCGCGGCACGCGCAAGAAGCAGGGCGGCAAGAGCGCCGGCGCCGCGCACAGCTCGAGGAAGAGCGGGACGGGATCTAAGGCGGCTCCGAAATCCAAAGCGCCCAAGGGCGGCAACCGCGCGAAGACGGGTTCCGCGGCGGCAAGCGGCGCGCCGCGTACGTCGAGCGACTTCCGCCCCGGTCGCGCCCATCGCGCTGCCGTCGCCGCCAAGCGCAGCGGCGGCAAGCGCCGCGGCTAAGAGCATCTACGTCATAAGTTTTCCGTAGGGGGCGACCTTGGTCGCTCCCTGTCGCAAGGATCGCCATCGCCGAGAGGGCCGACCGAAGTCGGCCCCTACGGAGTCGTGCACAAGCCGACCATTGCCGGAACATGGCGGTGGCAGCCGAACCACAGCGGCCCGTTGCGCCCGCGAGCGGGCAAGCCGTCCAACGTTCGGGCTGCTCGCCGGGAAGATACCCTCCGTTTGCCGTACTCCACATTCAGCGGAGGATTGTTCGGGTATTGTAACCTCAGTATTTCTGGGGAAGGGAATATTGCATGAAGATCGCTGTCGCTTGCGACGGACTCGAAATAGCCGCGGCTGCGGCCACCTGCTCGAGCTTTGCCTGTTACACCACGCAAAGCGGCGTCGTCACAGGCTGCAGCAACGTGCCGAACATGGGGCTCACTCCGCGCGAGCGGGCCTCCATCCTGCAGCAAATGGGCGTCGATGCCCTCATAGCCCGTCAATTCACCCCCGAGGGCCTCGCGGCCTTGGACGAAGCGGGCATCGAGGCCGTCATCTCCAACGCCGCGTCCCCCCGCGAGGCGGCGGATCTGTACCTTTACCGCACGCTCATGGGTGAGGAGGGCCTATCGGAAAAGAGCATCAAAGAGGAGCCTCTCGGCGAGCTGGACGACGCCTTCGCCCGCATCGAGCTTAAGCTCGTCGCCCAAAGCGCTTAGCCCTCGCTCGCACTCCCTCAACGAAAAAGGACCCCGAAGGGTCCTTTCTTTGTGCGCTCTTTCGAACGAAGCAAATTAAGCCACAGCTTTTTTCGCAACTTCCACCAGGGCGGCGAAGGCCGTCGGGTCGTTCACGGCCATGTCGGCGAGCACCTTGCGGTCGAGCACGACGCCGGCCTTCTTCAGGCCGTTCATGAACACCGAGTAGGACAGGCCGTTGATGCGGGCCGCGGCGTTGATGCGGGTGATCCACAGACGACGGATCTCGCGCTTCTTGTTGCGGCGGTCGCGGTACATGTACTGAAGCGAATGCTGCACCTGCTCCTTCGCGGCGCGGTAGGAACGGGACTTCGCGCCGTAGTAGCCCTTCGCACGATTGAGGACGGTACGACGCTTCTTGCGGGCATGGACGGAACGCTTTACACGAGGCATATCTTAATCACTCCTTGAAGACGAATGGGACTAGCGAAGGCCGAGCTGGCGCTCGACGACCTTGGTATCCGCCTTGGCGACCTCGGTCTCGTGGCGGAAGTTGCGCTTGCGCTTGGGGCTCTTCTTGGTGAGGATATGGCTCTTGAACGCCTTGGCGCGCATGAGCTTGCCGGTACCGGTCTTGCGGACGCGCTTGGCCATACCGCGATGGGTCTTCATCTTGGGCATTAGTTGTCCTTTCCTTCGTCGTTCTTGGAATCCTTTTTCTTTTTCGCAGTCGCGGGCAGAGGCGCGATGAGCATGTGCATGTTGCGCCCCTCCATCTTCGGCTGGTTCTCGATGACGGCAACGTCCTTCAGGTCGTCGGCCAATCGCTCGAGAATGGAGAGGCCCTGCTCGGGGTGGGCCATCTCGCGGCCGCGGAACATGATGGTGATCTTCACCTTGTTGCCGGCCTCCAAAAAGCGCAGCACGTGCTTCTTCTTGGTGGTGTAGTCGCCCACGTCGATCTTCGGCCGGAACTTCATCTCCTTGACCTCGATCTTGTTCTGGTTCTTACGAGCCTGCTTGGCCTTGATGGCCTGGTCGTACTTGAACTTCCCGTAGTCCATGATGCGGCACACGGGCGGCGTGGCGTTCGGAGCGATCTCCACCAGATCGAGATTCATGTCGTCAGCGATCTGCTGGGCCTGGTGCGTGGGATACACGCCCATCTGGTTCCCGTCGAAATCGATGAGACGGCACTCGCGCGTGGTGATCTCATCGTTGAGCCGGGGCTCTTGAGCAGCTATCGCGCTCACCTCCCTTTCGTGTTCTCACACATAAAAACCCGCCGGGCCAACGAGGCACACGGCGGGCTTACACGCAAAGTTTCTATCTGCGGGTACCCATCAGCAACCTCGGAAGGCGCCGAACCAGGTGGAGAGCTTTCGCCCTCGCTTGATTGACAGCTTGCCCAGTATAGCGTTGCCGTCGCTCCCACGCAAGGGAAATTCTAGGAGTTTACATATATGAAGATCGTCCTCACGGTGTCGGCCAGGTTGTCGGAGGCGTTGGCCATGGAGTAGTCGTAAGAGAGCACCGCCGACCAGGCATGGGGCGCACCGTCGATGTCCACCTCGCCGTTGAAGGAACAGTACTCCTTGGTGCGGGTCGTGCCGTCGGTGTCGAAGGAGGTGTAGGACTCCGCGTCCTCGGGCAGCTCCACGGCGCCCTCGGGCACCGACACGCCGGCCTCGGCCAGGGTCTTCTCGATGATGTGCTCGGTGCGCACGGCATCGGCGAAGCTGAGGGAGCCGTAGCCGAGCGAGCTGGTGGACGTGGAATAGCCCGCCTGAATAATCTTGCCGTCGGCGTCGAGCCCCAAATACACCGTGGGCGTGCCCGTACGGCTGTCAGCCGGCTCGGCGGTGAGCGCGACGCGCACCTCGCTCTTGATGGGGTTGCCCTCCTCGTTCACCGCCCGGGGCTCGGCGGCCGTGGCGCCGTGCTGCAGGATGTCGATGGCCTCCTGCTGGGTGTGGCCCAGCAAGCTCACCAGGTCGGGCACCGTCGTCACCTTGGCGGCATCGGCGGAGTCCGTCGCGTCCTCGGAGGCGATGGCGGCGACCTCCTGCTCCGAGGAAAGCGCCTGCTGCACCGCACTGGAGGAGGCCTCCTTGTACAGCTGAACGCCGAAGTAGACCATGGCGGCCAGAATGAGCACGAGAAGGATGATGACCACGATAAGAATGCGGCGCATACGGCGCGACTTGCGCATGTACTCGGGCAGCTCCGCCTTCTTTCGGGCCTTCTCATTCATCTCGCTCGCGTGCTTGGCATGACGCCCGCGTGAGGCGCCGTCGCCCTTCTTCGCGCCATGGGCGGCCTTGCTCGCAGGCTTGGTTGGCGCCGCATCGGCCGTCACCACGCCGAGGGGCACAGCGTCGGGCACGGGCGAGGCGTCCGCGGCATCGGCGCCGTCGGCGTCCAGCGGACGACCGGCGTAGAAGTCCTCGAAGACCGCTTCATCGGGAAACGACTCGCCGGCGGCCAAGCCCTCGTCGTCGAGTACTTCCCCATCGCCCAAGTCCACCTCTTCGAAGACGCCCTCCTCGTCGACGACGATATCCTCCCCGACGACAGAGCCGTCGCCCTCGTCCACGGGGGGCATGGCCGTGGTGAAGCCATCCGCCGACACGGGGTGGAAGGCCTCGGTGAGGCCCATGGCATTGCCGTCGTCGGCGCTAATGCCGGCGTCGCGGTTGCGCTTGCTTCTTCTCACCATGTGCTCGCTGTTCCTCTCGCTTCTCGAAGGCCCACGGGGCTAGTGGGCCAAAAGGTACCAGGCCGCAAAGGCGACAATGCCCAGCACGGCCACGACGATGATGACCTTCTGGGTCGTGGACATCTTGGTCGCTTCCAAGTCATCGAGGGTCGTCTCATGGTAGGAGACGGCATCGGCGGTCTCTCCCGCACCCTCCTTTTCCACGGCGGCCTCTTCCACAGCCTCCGCTACCGCGTCGTCGGCCTCTTCGGCGCCCGGCTCGTCGACCGGCTCCTCAAGGGGCGCTTCCTCGACCGGCTCCTCGGCGGCCGGCTCTTCTACGACGCCGGCCTGGATGACCACATCGTCGTCATCGTCGGCCGTGACCGTGATATGCGAGAACTCCTTGGAATTCGCCATGGGAGCTTGCATCCTTTCTGTTTGGGGTTGCCCTATTATAGCCGATGGGCCGCGCGGCGCGCATCCGCTGCACCAGTTCTGCATCCGGGCACCACGCGAAGGCGCCGCGCGAGGGGCGCCGCGCAGGCACCCGGAGAACCGTTGCCAGTCGCCGACGCCCGCAGAGCCGTCGCGGCGGCCGCCCCTCAGCACCCTTTAGGCCAGAAGGTCGACGACGTTGAATCCCTCGCCGCTGGCACGGATGACCTCGCCGTTGCCGAAGCAGCACACCGGTCCGGCCCCGGCGATGGCGTCCACCGAGGAGGCCAGCGCGCGCACGTCATCGATGCCGGCTGCGCGCACCTCCTCGCGCACCCGGGCCCGGTCTTCCAAGGTGGCGCCGGAGAAGTATAGGCCGTCCTGGCGACGCAAAAGCTCGCGGGCCTTGGCCGGCGCGTCCAGGGAGGCCACCGTGGAGACCACGTAGCCGTCCATCTCCGATTCCGTGGGGTTAAAGACGCCGGCGAGCCAGTCGCCGGAGGTGCGGAAGCGCTCGACGGTCTCGTCGATGCGCGGGTCGCGGTAGGAGTAGAAGCGGCTCGAGCCCGAGCGCGTCGTCTGGAAGCCGGCCCCGTAGGCGCCGCCCTTCACGCGCACCTCCGTCCACAGAAAATCGTAGGACAGGATGCGCGAGGCCAAAAGCCACGCGCCGCCGTAGGGCTCGCCGAGCAGGCGGCGGTCCCAGCCGCAGGCGGTGTAGGTGACGTCGCTCGCCACGACGAAGGCCTCGTGCCCATCCTCGGGCGCCGGCACCGTGAGCGCCGGGGCGCCCGCCATGCCGCCGAAAGGCGAAGACGCCTCCCGGAAGGCAGCGAGCGCCGCCTCGTCGCCCCCGAAGGAGAGCGTGCAGCCGCCGTCGGTGAACAGGCGGCGGGACAGCTCGGCCAGCTTCGCGGAAAGCTCGCAGGCCCGCTCGTCGAAGCTCGCGAGCAGCTCCTTCAAGAAGCGGTAGAAACCGACGCCGGAGAGCGCCTCGCGCACCACCCCGGCCGGCAGGTAGTAGGAGGCGACCCGCGCCATGGCGGCGCTGTGGCCGGCCGAGGCGAAGGCCTGCTCCATGGCGATGCGCCGCTGGCCCAAGATGTCGCGGATGCGCTCGATGTCGGAGAAATCGGTCTCGCGCAGCACTTCCTCGGCCAGGTGTGCCGCCCAGGGCACCTCCTCGTCAAGGGCAGAGGAGCCCATGACGAACATCGGCCGCAGCCGCTCGCGGTCCTCGGCGTCCTCGTGCACTTCAACGGCGAACCCGAGGTTGCCCAGATGGGCCTGGACAAGCGTGTCCAGCTCGGCCGCCGTGTGGCGGGACGTATCCAACTTGCCGAGCACGCAGGCCAGCACCGTGGCGTAGGGCAGCTCGTCGAAGGCGAGGCCGTCCATGGCGAAGTAGCGGTAGGCGTAGGCGATGCCGCGGCAGGGCAGATGGTGGCGGATGAGGCGCCAGGGCCCGCACTCCCCCACCTCCCACATCGCCTCGGCGGGCGCCTCGCCGATATCGGCCCGCGAAAGCTGCGGAAGTTTCGCGAGGGCCTCCGGCGCGTCCGGCGCCTCCTGGGCCTCGCGCAGCGCGCGCACGGCCTCGCGGATAGACGCGGCCTCGTCCTCGGTGAGCTCGGCGGCCGCCTCGCGCTCGCCGGCTGCCTCGGCCTCTTCGGCGGCCTCGTCGCTTTCCGTGGGCACCACCTCGGCGCAGGCGCGGTGGTCGTTATCCAGGAACAGCTCGCGCAAAAGCGCCTCGAAGTACCCCTCCTCCACCTTCTCGCGCAGGCTGGCGAAGACGTCCTCGAAGCGCAGGTAGGCCGCCGGGTCGTCGTCGGAGTACAGCCATCCGGCCATGGCGGACATGGCCAGCACCACGCCGTCGGGGTAGCCGAAGTTGCGCTCGCGCATGACGAACTCGGCGTGGGAGAGGGCCGCCCGCACCAGCTCGCGGTCGAGCCCGCCCTCGGCGAGGCGCCGGGCCTCGGCCGCAACGATGGCGCGCAGCGCATCGGCGGCGCCGGGCCGGGCGCCGCGCAGGGACACCACGGCGAAGGGCTGAGCCACGGAGTCGGCCACATACCCGATGGCGTCGTCGGCGATGCCCGCGTCGAGCAGCGCCCGCTTCAGGGGCGACTCGTTGGCCCCCATGATGGCGTCCATCAAAATGTCGGCGGCCACGATGCGCTCGCGCTCGGCGGCGCGCCCGATGACGAAGCCCACGGCGGCGCAGGCGTTCTCCGGCGCGGTGGCCATGGGCACGACCACCGGCGCGGGGGCCACGGGAGCCTGCAGCCCAAGGGGGTTGATGTCCAGCGGCCCGCACTCTTTCGCGGCCAAGGGAGCCAGGTACCGCTCGTCCAGAAAGCCGAGGAAGCGGTCGGCATCCAGGTTGCCGTACAGGATGATGTAGGCGTTGTCGGGACGGTAGTGGCGCCGATGGTTCTCGAGGAATCCCTCGTAAGTGAGCGTCGGGATGGCTGCCGGCGTGCCGCCGGACTCGAAGCGGTAGGTCGTGTCCGGGAACAGCGCCGCCGAGAGTCCGTCGTAGAGCACGGAATCCGGCTCGGAGAGCGCGCCCTTCATCTCGTTGTACACCACGCCGTTCACCACAAGGCGCGCATCTTCCCCCTCCCCTTCCAGCTCGCGGTGCCAGCCCTCCTGCTGGAAGATGACGGGGCGCCGGTAGATGTCGGGATGGAAGACCGCGTCCAGGTAGACGTCCATGAGGTTGACGAGATCCTGCTCGTTGGTAGACGCCACCGGGTACATGGTCTTGTCCGGGAAGGTCATGGCGTTTAGAAACGTCTGCATGGAGGTCTTCAGCAGATTGACGAAGGGCTCCTTCACCGGGAACTTCTCCGATCCGCACAGCACCGAGTGCTCCAGAATGTGGAACACGCCGGTGTCGTCGGCGGCCGGGGTCTTGAAGGTGATGGAGAAGGCCTTGTTGGCATCGTCGTTCTCGATGAACATGAGGCGGGCGCCGGAGGCGGTATGATGCATGAGGTGCACCACGCCCTCCACCTCGTTCACCGGCTCGCTTTTCACGGCGGTAAAGCCGTGGGAGGCGGCCACCTGTTCCAAATCGGTCATGGTCTGTCTTCCTTTCGAAGCGTTCCTGCGAAGGGCCCCGCGACCGGCTCTGACGGCCCGGCGCGGAGCAACGAAATGTTCGTGAGTATTCTACCCGTCCGCGCGTCGCCGTTTCCAACCAATATGGTGTCGTTATGATTTCTCCGCGACGGGGGAATTTTCGCTATAATCAGCCCCGAACTATCTAGACGAGACGAGACAGATACGGAGTATCCCATGCTCGAACTTAAGAACCTGGTGTTCGAGGTGCCGGCCGACGACGGGGGCACCAAGCGCATCATCGACGACCTTTCTCTGACCATTCCCGACGACCGTTTCACGGTCATCACCGGCCCCAACGGCGGCGGCAAGTCCACGCTCGCCAAGCTCATCATGGGCATCGAGGAGCCCACGAGCGGCCAGATCCTCTTCAACGGCGAGGACATCACGGACAAATCCATCACCGAGCGCGCCCGCCTCGGCATCGGCTACGGCTTCCAGCAGCCGGCCCGCTTCCGCGGCATGAAGGTGAAGAAGCTGCTCGATATCGCCGCCGGCAAGAAGCTGCCCATGCTCGCCTGCAACGAGTACCTCTCGAAGGTGGGCCTGTGCTCGGCGAGCTACCTCACCCGCGAGGTGGACAAGTCGCTGTCGGGCGGCGAGGTGAAGCGCATCGAGATCGCCACCATTTTAGCCCGCGACCCGAAGCTGGCCATCTACGACGAGCCCGAGGCCGGCATCGACCTGTGGAGCTTCGACCGCCTCACCGAGACGTTCCGCGACATCCACGAGGCCCGCGACGGACGCTCCATCGTCATCATCTCGCACCAGGAGCGCATCATCTCGCTGGCCGACGAGATCGTGCTTCTGCGCGACGGCCAGGTGGCCGAGGTGGGGACGCCGGCCGAGCTCATGCCGCGGCTCGGGTTCGCGGCCCGCAGCCTAGATGACCACGGCTGCCCGCTTTCCACCCCCACCGAGCTGCACCTAACCGAGATCCCCACCACCTGCTAGAGGAGCTATCATGACCGTTGATCTTTCCCCCATCGACGAGAACCTGCTCGCCGAGATCGCCAATATGCACGGCATGCCGAAGGGCGCCTTCAACGTGCGCAAGGACGGCGTGCTGGTCGAGCGCCATTCCTCGGCCTACATCGACATTTCCACCAAGACCGACAACCCCGGCATCGACATCCGCATCGCGGACGGCACCAAGGGCGAGACGGTGTACATCCCCGTCATCGTGACGAAGTCGGGCCTGAAGGACGTCGTGTACAACACCTTCTACGTGGGCGAGAACTGCGACATCACCATCATCGCCGGATGCGGCATCCACAACGATTCCCACGACGCCTCCGAGCACGACGGCATCCACAGCTTCTATCTGGGGAAGAACAGCCGCGTACGCTACGTGGAGAAGCACTACGGCGAGGGCGATGGCTCAGGCGAGCGCATCCTGAACCCCACCACCAACGTGTACATGGAGGAGGGCTCCTCCTGCGAGATGGAGATGGTACAGCTGCGCGGCGTCACCTCCACCGTGCGCGACACCAACGCCGAGCTGGGCGCGGACGCCAAGCTCGTACTCACCGAGAAGCTGCTCACCCACGGCAACCAGACCGCCATTTCCAACATGAAGGTGGAGCTGAAGGGCGAGGGCTCTTCCGTGCAGGTGATCTCCCGCTCGGTGGCCCAGGACGACTCTGTGCAGGTGTTCAACCCGCTCGTCATCGGCGAGTGCGCCTGCCGCGGGCACGTGCAGTGCGACGCCATCATCATGGGCAACGCCAAGGTGAAGGCCATCCCCGGCATCGAGGCCGCCAGCGAGGACGCCATGCTCGTGCACGAGGCCGCCATCGGCAAGATCGCCGGCGACCAGATCGTGAAGCTCATGACGCTGGGCCTCACCGAGGAAGAGGCCGAGGCCGAGATCCTGGACGACTTCTTGAGCTAGGCGCTGGCGCACCGCCGCACCCGCATCACCATCGAACGAGGGCGGTTCCCGAAGGAGCCGCCCTCTTCTTTTTGCAAACCGCAGTCCGAGGCGGGTTTTTGCCACTGCGAGCATCGTGCTACGACATTTTCGGCCCTCGGGCTGCGGGTGAAACGACAAAAAGAGCCCTCGGGCTGCGGATTCAGCGCTTCAACCCGCAGCCCGAGGGCCACTTTTGTCATTCGTCCGTACAGCTGAGGCTCATCTTCCCGAAAGCGGGACTCAGTGCATTGAAGGAAAGGACACTATTCGGCCGCGTCCTCGTCGCCGGAACTGCCGGAGTCGCCTGCATCGCCGGAGTCCTCGCTACCAGAATCGTCGCCGCTACCGGTATCGCCGGACTCATCGGAGCCGTCCGACGAGTCGCCGGAGCCGGTGTCTTCGGAGCCTGTGTCTCCCGAGTCGCCGGAATCGCCGGAGCCTGCGTCGCCCGAATCGCCCGCATCCTCGCTATCGGATCCCGTGGCGGCGTCGGCGGCGGAAGCCGTTAGATCGCTGACCACCGTGAGGTCGCCCAGGGCCACGGTGGTGCCGAGCCACTTGCGCTCGATGACGTTGATGGTGCCGTCGCTCACCAGGCGCGCGAGCACGTCGCCGGCGGCCATCTGTAGGTCGACGTTCTCGTTCGAGACGCCCATGCAATAGCCGGTCGGCGACATGAGCATGGCGACGATGGACACGTCGAGCCCCTGGCCATGGGCCGCGTACAGACCGATGACGGCGTCGGCGGCCACGTACTGCACGCTTCCAGCCTCAAGTGCCTCGAAGGCCTCCTTCAGGCTGTCGGTGGGCGTGAGGCTGGACTCGCCGAACCCGTTGGAGACGGCCCAGGCGCTCTTCGAGGAAACCTGGGCGGCGAAGGTGGCGCCGGAATCCTGCGTGGGAATGCCCGCGTCGGGGCTCAGCGCGAACAGGGCGATGCCCGTGGGCAGGTAGGAGGCCGAGCGCCAGAAATCGCCGTCGCTCGCGGAGTCGTCGATGCCGAGCACCACGTCCACCGTGCCGTTGACGAGCGCCCCGGCCGGATCGCTGCCCACGTCCACCACCGACAGCTTCAGCCCCAGCTCGTCGGCGAGAGCCGCGGCGATGTCCACGTCGATGCCGATGATCTTGCCGCTGCCCATGCCGGCCAGAGGCGGGTTCTCGGTGTTGACGCCCACGCGCAGGGTGCCCTCCTCGCCGATGACCGGGGGCGCCACCTCGGCGGACTTCAGCTCCGGCTGGTAGGTGCCCGATCCAGTGCATCCGGCCAGGCCGAACAGGCCGACCGCGAGCAGCGCCGCAAAGGCAACCGCAACGAACGAACGCTTTCTCACATCATCCTCCGTCTAATTCAATCGGTACGTTGCCTCTTTCGACTGACCTAGTCTTTGACCCCACACTCGCGCACCGGGGCGTTCGCTTGCGCTAGTAGCCCTCTCGCCCGTCGCGGCGTCCATGCCGCGAAAATGTCAGCGGGCGGTGCGACTTACCTCTAGGATACGCCATGCTCACGGCGGGCAATGCCCGCGCGCTTACGTGGATCCTTTCGACCGCATCTGCCATGGACTTGGAAAGACGTCGCGCCTTTCCGCAACTACAGACCCGAAAGAAGCATCGCTAAGTGTAGCAGAAGTGGGCTTAGACGGGGCAAAGCCCCGCAGAACCTCCGAAGTGCGAAAGCCGTGCGGTTGGCGCGGGGCGCGGGATGGGACGCGAACGCGGTCGGCGCGGGGAGCGAAACGGGACATTCCCGCGTCATTGCCACGGTCGTGCGCGCGTAGACTGCCCCTATGAAGCCGATGAAAGGACAGATGGCGCTCTTCGATGAGCGAAAACCGGCGAAGAGCCGTCGGGAGGGCGCGGCCGCGAAACACGCCGCTCCCTCCCGCCGCCTGCGCGCGGACTGGCGCGCCGTACGCGATTTCGCCGCGGACATGGTGACCGAGACGCTCTACCCCACCCGCTGCGCGGTGTGCGATAAGCCCGGCGCGGTGCTGTGCGGTTCCTGCGCCGCGGCGCTCCCCTACATCGACGCGCTGACGGCCTGCCCGCGCTGCGGCGCGCCCTTCGGCGTCGTGCAGTGCTCGGAGTGCACGTCCGTGCTGATGGAGCCCTTCGGCTACAAGGAGCCGCCCTACGACGAGATGGCGAGCGCCCTCGTGCTTACCGAGGCCGTCCGCCGCATCGTAACGGTGTACAAGGACCAGAACGAGCGGGCCCTGGCACGGCCCATGGCCCAGATCATGGCCCGCTACCTGCCGCCCCGCTGGATGGGCGCAGCGCCGGTCGTCACCTTCGTGCCCGCCACGGCCGCCGCCCGGCGCCGGCGCGGCTTCGACCACGCCGAACATCTGGCCCGCGAGTTGTCGTTCATCGCCGGGCTGGACTTCGCCCCTCTGCTCGTGGCCGCCCGCAGCCGCGACCAGCGGAAGCTGGGGCGGACGGGGCGCATCGGCAACATGAGGCACTCGCTCACCGCGCTGGCCGGCGCCAGCATGCCCGGCGCCGTCATCGTCGTGGACGACGTGTGCACCACCGGCGCCACCCTGTTCGCCGCCACCGAGGCCCTGCGCGCCGCCGGCGCCAAGATCGTCCGGTGCCTCACGTTCGCGCGAACCTAGGGCACAGCCTTTCGCCCCGAGGATGCGCGAGACGCATCCTCGGGGCGGGGAGCTGGCCGACCCCGCCCGTTTCGCTACCTTAGGCAACGGGAGAAAGGCAGGCAAATGGACCTTTGCGATTGGGTTCGTTTTGCGGCTTGCTTGCTGAACC